>ERZ651768.971-NODE-971-length-21366-cov-12.993941_pt1 | contig 21366 bp, 16 predicted proteins | sample MGYA00514754_ERZ651768 | MGnify/ENA metagenome assembly ERZ651768
AGGAATTATAGAGGTGGTTTCTGGATACACCGGCGGAACATCAAGCAACCCAAATTACAACAACTATGGTAAATCAGGTCACATAGAAGCCGTCCGTATTGAATATGAACCATCCGTAATTAACTACAGGCAACTGCTGAATATTTTCTGGGTGAATATTGACCCAACTGATAAAGACGGACAGTTCTGTGACCGTGGACATGAATATTCATCCGCAGTTTTTTATATCACAGATGAACAGCAAAAAATGGCTACAGCATCCAAAACTCTGATTGAACAGTCTGGAGTGCTGAGCAAACCTGTCAAAACACCAGTTCTAAAAGCTGGTGAGTTTTACAGCGCAGAAGATTACCACCAGGATTACTACAAAAAAAACAAATTAAGATACCATTATTACCGCTTCAGGTGCGGACGTGACAAACGTCTGGAAGAGCTTTGGGGTGAAAAGAAGGATACCTTAAAAAATATAAACCAAACTTCCAGCTATGACATACCTTCAAAAGAAGAACTAACGACAAAACTCACACCCCTGCAGTTTGACGTGACCCAGAATGATGCTACAGAACCACCTTTCAGGAATAAATACTGGAACAATAAAAAAGAAGGAATCTATGTGGATATTGTTTCAGGCGAACCTCTGTTCAGTTCAACTGACAAATATCGTTCAGGAACCGGATGGCCAAGTTTCACAAAACCACTTGAAATAGATAACATTGTCAAGAAAGAAGATAGAAGCTGGCTCATGGTAAGAACTGAGCTTCGAAGCAAACATGCAGATTCCCACCTGGGACACCTCTTCAATGACGGACCCAGTCCGATTGGATTGAGATACTGTATTAATTCCGCCGCACTGAGGTTCATTTCTAAAAATGAGCTGGAAAAAGAAGGATACCAGATTTACCAGGGCTTATTTCATAACTGATCGATATAGGTATTATGATCTTGGAATTGAATTATAGTATTGATTTAAAATAACTCTGACCCTAATTATACTTGAAATTTTCAGTATAATTCCCTGATGATTTTTCGGTACTGTTTTTCAATTTGATCATGCCTGACGTGGCGTCCGTCCACAACTATCTGCCTGCCTGCAGACCAGACCTCACGAACCAGCGAATCGTCCGCAGAAAATATCCAGCGATCAAATATTTCATCTTCAGAAGAGCCGTACAAAGTCAGGGCATCAGAATCCAGCGCAAGTAAATCTGCCCATTTTCCGGAAGCAATGCTTCCTGAATTTCGTGACAATGCCTGAGCACCTCCACTTAATGCGCTTGCGTATAGAGATTCCCCCAATGACCCGGCAGTATCCGTCATAACATTTCGTTCCTTCCGGAGAAGTCTCTGACTGTACTCAAGCATCCTCAGTTCTTCAGTTAGTGAGATACGAACGTTTGAATCTGAGCCGATACCGTATTTTCCTCCGGAGGAAACATATTCAGAGCCATCAAAGATGCCGTCTCCCAGATTAGCTTCAGTGACAGGACACAGTCCGGCCACCGCTCCAGACTTGGCAAGTTTAACAGTTTCTTCCGGAAGCATGTGCGTTGCATGCACAAGGCACCAGCGTGAATCGACAGGAACGTTATCCAGCAGCCAGTTCACCGGACGTTTGCCGTAGTTATTTTGAATATCTTCAACTTCCTTCTGCTGCTCCGCGATGTGAATATGAACCGGTCCAAATTGTCTTGAATCAAGTATTTCCTTTAAGGCATCCTGAGATACAGCACGGAGAGAATGCGGTGCCATACCCAACAGATAATCTTCCGGAGCCTTTTGAATTTCATTTTCGATTTGTTCCAGAACACGAAAATACTGCTCAGAATTATTTCCAAAGCGCAGCTGCCCCTGGGAAAGTTTCTCCCCGTTCAATCCGCCCTGCATGTAAAAAACCGGTAAATGCGTTAATCCAATTCCGGTTTGGAGAGCTGCAGCAATTATGCGTGATGATGTTTCAGTGACGTTTTCATAAGGTTGGCCTCCCTGCTGATGGTGAAGATAATGAAATTCTCCAACTGATGCATATCCGGATTCCAGCATTTCCATGAAAACAAGTGCAGCAATAGCCTCAACATGCTCCGGATTCAGCTGTTCCAGAAAACTGTACATCAGTTCGCGCCATCTCCAGAAACTGTCCTGCTTTTTCGCTCGCTTTTCTGTCATTCCGGCCATCGATCGTTGAAAAGAATGACTGTGCAGGTTGGCCATAGCAGGAAGCAGGATGCGGTTTCGCAGTTGCCGGTCATCCGGACCAGGTTCAACTCCACTTTCTACGTCTGTAATCTTCCCATCCTGATCTACTGAAATTCGGACATTATGAGCCCAGCCTTCTGAAATAAGGGCAAGTTCTGAAAACAGATTCACATTTTCTCCATGATTTTGTATTGTCATATATAGTGTATGAGCATAAATCAGAAGGTAAAAAAATAAAACTCATAATAATTCTTTCTGCCTGCATTTTACTTTATTTCTCATCATGGGCATCGCAACCGATCTCATCCTTATCGTAGTAACTGCGTTCTTCAGCGGAGTTGTAATGCAGAAGCTTGGACAGCCGTTGGTGCTGGGTTATATTCTTACCGGAATTGCCTTCAGTCCCTATACAGGCGGCTTTGCACTGACAAGTGTACACGAAATCGAGCTGCTGGCGGAAATCGGGGTTGCCCTTCTGCTTTTTGCTCTAGGACTGGAGTTTTCCCTCAAAGACCTTAAGCCTGTCAAAAAAATTGCTCTGATCGGCACACCGATTCAAATAATGCTTACAATTGGTATGGGCTACGGAATAGGACAGCTAATGGGCTTGGATGATAAATCATCTATCTGGCTTGGCACACTGGTTTCACTTTCCAGCACCATGGTATTGCTGAAAACTTTAATGAGCCAGGGATGGCTTGGGACACTTTCCAGCAAGGTCATGGTTGGAATGCTGATTGTTCAAGATTTAGCCGTTGTCCCGTTTATGGTGCTGCTGCCGATGCTGAATGATCCATCAGTAGGCTGGCTTTCACTGGAAATTGCGATCCTTAAAGCTGTTCTGTTCCTGGCCGGAATGATTTTCTTCGGGACACGCCTGCTTCCGCGGATCATGCAGCACATAGCCCATTTAGGCTCACGTGAATTATTCCTGCTTGCAATCACTGCAATTGGTCTGGGCGTGGGTTATGTTACTTATCTGGTTGGGCTTTCTTTTGCCTTCGGTGCATTTGTAGCAGGAATGGTGTTAAGCGAGTCAGATTACGGACACCAGGCATTGAGCGATATTATTCCGGTTCGTGACCTTTTTGGACTGCTGTTTTTTGCTTCGGTTGGAATGCTTTTCAATCCTGCTTTTGTAATTGATCACTGGCAGGAAGTGTTGATTCTTGTTTTGATTGTCAGTATCGGCAAGGGTAGCATTTTTGCCCTGCTGGCTAAAATATTCAAATATAGGAACGTGGTCCCCCTGGCTTTGGGACTCGGTCTTTTCCAAGTGGGTGAATTTTCATTTGTGCTGGCACAACTGGGAATTTCCACAAATTCCATCAGTCATGAAGTGTATTCACTGGTCTTGACAACGGCGGTAATAACAATGTTTCTGACACCAATCATTTCCAGGCAGACAACACGTTTATACACTCTTCGTAAAAGCTGGTTCAGTCATGAATCGAAGGATTCCATAAATTATCCAAAATCAGGGAAACGGAATCATGTTATTATTGTGGGAGGAGGGCGTGTGGGCTTCCGCATTGCTCAGGTACTTAAACGCCTGAGCGTATCAATGATGATTATAGAGCTGGACCAGCTTCGCGTTGACAGAGCAAAAAATTCTGAAATTTCTGTCATTTACGGAGACGCAAGTCATGATGTGGTTTTAGAAGCCGCAAATACTTCTGCTGCACGACTGCTTATAATTACTACTCCTGAAATCGTATTTGCTCAAGCCATTGTAGACAAGGCGCGCAAAATGAATCCTTCAATTCAGGTTGTGGCACGTGCACCGGGGATTGAATTTCTTGAAGAATTCAAAAAACTTAATATTTCTGAAGTGGTCATTCCTGAATTTGAGGCCGGGCTTGAAATGGCACGCAAAGCTCTTGAGTATCTGTATATTCCTGCGGCAAAAATTCAGCATTACACTGAATCGCTGAGACAGGACTTGTTTGCCTCTTTTTACAGTGAGAATGAGGAATATAAAATTCTTGAACAGCTTAACCTTGCTGAACATCAATACGACATTCAATGGGTGCTGATAAAGGGGGGTAGTTTTCTCGATGGCAAAACAATCAGTGAATTAAATCTCAGCACAGACGTGGATTCCTCCGTTGCCGGTGTAGTTAGGGATGAAAAACTGCATCCGAATCCTGATCAGCATTTCCGATTTCAGGCAGATGACCGTGTTGCAATTATAGGAACTGATTCCGCTCGCGAAAATTTTTTCCAGATGACCGTACCTGAATCAGGTATTGTTAAAAAAACCTGAAATTAAAACTGAATTTGACCTTTTTTTCCATTCTATGCAGCAAAAAAAATCGCAATCATGATGCAGTAGCCAATGGCGAATTCAATACGCATGCGATTAACGGACTTGACCACCTTGAAGGTATTTCAGTAGTCTTATCCAAACAAGAGAAAGAGTCCTTGCAGTTTATGAGGTTTTAACAGTTTCTGTCCGAGTAGACCAATTAAATCTGCCGGAGATAACTGGCAGTTATTCAAAGCAAATAACGACCTGATTGGTTTATAACATTAATTGAATCAAGTAGTGTTGATAATCAATGACTAATGCAGTTGCAAATGAGCTGGTAGGTGCTGTTTGGCCCTCAGCGCAGCCGGGCAGCGATCCGGTGCTTTACGGACATGTCTTGCTGGACCCTCAGGGTGCATTCGAAGCCCGGAGCCTCCAGACTTTCCGGCTTGTTTATACGGTGGGACGCTATGGGATTGACGACACGGGCAGCATTCGAGTGGTGTTCCGCTTCATGGGAGACTGGGGGGCTCTCCAGACCAGCGACCCCAAGGGATACAACTACGTTACGGCTCAAGCCAGCACTGGGGCACGTCTCTCGCTTCATTATGCCAACACCGGCCATCAGCGTCCATGGTTCAAGTCTCTAACAGTCAAACTTCACGGGGGCTACCTCAGTGAGGGCGATACCATAACAATAGTATTTGGGGATACTTCTCAAGGTTCTTCGGGAATGCAGATGCAGACCTTTTGCGAGCCCGGATTTGAATTCAAGGTACTTGCTGACGTTTGCGCAGTCGGGCACTACTGCCCCCTTGCAGAAACTCCCAACATAGCTATCGTTCCCGGAGAAGTGCATGAATGGAAGGCGGTGCTGCCGTCGCTGCGGCGTCCGAGGGAAGTCTTCCGACTTGGAATCAAGGCCGAGGACAAGTGGGGCAACCCAACTGACCAGGCTTCAGGAAGCTTTCGGCTCCAGAGTAACCATCCGGTTAAGGGCCTTCCTGAAATGATTGACTATCCACTTGGGGAAAAATCTCTGATCATTGACAACCTTTCTGTGGAAAAACCGGGGGTAGTTCGTATTCAATTACTCGACGAATCTGGCCAATGTGTTACTGAAGCAGGGCCGATGGTGATCCATGAAGGCAAATTTTCAGGCTACTGGGGAGACCTTCATGGTCAGAGCGGCGAATCCATAGGACTTACAACATCTCGTGACTACTTCGAATTTGCCAGAAACATGTCCTTTCTGGATGTAACTGGACACCAGGCTAATGATTTCCAGGTAAACAACGCATTCTGGAAATACCTTAATCAACTCACAGCAGAATATCACCAGGATGGCCACTTCGTGGTTTTTCCTGGCTACGAGTGGTCGGGCAATACAGCGGTGGGCGGAGACCGTAATGTTTTCTTCCGGAAGGAAGGCCGCCAGATTCGCCGTTCTTCTCATGCGTTACTGGAGGACCGCACCGATATTGACACTGATGCGCCAACTGCGGCCCGGCTTTTTAAGGAATTGCAGGAAGAGGACTGTGTGGTCTACGCACACGTCGGGGGTCGCTACGCTGACATTAAGCAGGCGCATGATCCCCGGTTGGAAACCGCAATGGAAATCCATTCTGCATGGGGAACCTTTGAGTGGATGCTCACAGACGGCTTCCCTCTGGGTCATCGCTCAGGTGTGGTCTGCAACAGCGACGGACACAAGGGTCGTCCGGGTGCAAGTTATCCTGGAGCATCGACCTTCGGCGCATACGGAGGACTGACCTGCTTCCTGACAGATGATCTGTCAAGGGACGGCATCTTCGAATGTCTTCGTCGTCGGCATCATTATGGTACCACGGGATGCCGTATGCACATGGATGTTGTCGTGAAATTTGATAAGGAGGCTACAGTTTATGAGCGGGATCCAAAAGTTTTTCCTGAATCAAAGGTTTTTTCTTCGAGCGAGGTAATGATGGGCGATATCGTACAAACATCCGAAAGCGAAGCACTTCTCAAGGTCAATGTCCTTGCCCATTCTCCCATCGAACGTATCGAGATTCGAAACGGCACCGAATTACTGGAAACTTACCGGCCTTACAGCTCCAATGATTTGGGTTCTCGTATACGTGTGATCTGGAGTGGAGCAGAGTACAGGGGGAGGGGGAGGCAAAGTTCCTGGACGGGAGGAGCAGTTTTCAAGGATTGCCGCATTGAAAGACTGGCCAAGATTAATGCCTGGAATCACGAGCGGAGGCTTGAGAGGTGCAGTAAAGATACCGTGGAGTGGGACGCGATCACCACTGGAAATATTGGCGGTTTTGACGTTTGGCTTGAAGAGGGAAAAGAATCAGAACTGAACCTGACCTGTAATCGAGGAGAGATTCAAGTACCTCTTAATTCAATTGGTTTCGAAGATACAGTATTAGAGGCTGGAGGCCTTGAACGAAGGCTGCGGGTGTTCCGGCTTCCTTCTAAAAACACTCACCGAGAAGTGCAGCACCATCTACTTATACCCCTGAAGCCCAATGGAGACAATCCTCTATGGATCTGTGTGACTACAGAGGACGGGTTTCAGGCATGGAGCAGTCCTGTTTTTGTATTCATCTGATGCAGAAAAAATATGCAACGGGATATTCAATATTTAAATTTGATTCAATTTATTTCCTAAATTAAAGTAAATAAATATTACTCAATTCATGACCCGGATTTTTCCTTTATTTAAATGTGTGCCGGGAAGTGGTTTGAATCAAGACTGATTTTTTTAATTAATCTTTCAATAATATATTTTTCAAAGGCTGACCCATGAAAACGACTGCTCCAAATCCTACCAAGCACAATCAGTGGTATCCATTTCAGGATCGTCCCCTTCCGTCCGGAACCGGTCAGCCAGCCGAGAACCCCTCTGTTGTTCCGGTATTTGAACCTGCTCCTCTGCCGGACAGCGCACGGTTTATAGTAATCGGGGCCGGAGTGCACGGCATGTCTACTGCGTGGCACCTTGCTATGGCCCTGGAGAAATCAGGCAGGGGAAAGGGATCCGAGGTCGTGCTGATCGACAAACAGGGGCCGGGTGCAGGTGCAACAGGCCTGGCTTGCGGCTGTATCCGCAACCTATACATGACCGGTCCGCTGCACGCGATTTTGCGGGAAAGCGTACAGGTATGGGAAAGTGATCCGGTCAACTTTGGCTTCCAGCAGGTTGGCTATGTCTCGATCGGTGAATCGAACCAGGAAGCCGATTATGTCATGCTCAACAAGAGCCAGATTGAAAGCGGCTATCCTTCGGACCTTTACGTGGGCAAGGATGCTGCGGCCTTCCTGAAATCAATATGGCCGGACTTCCGCACTGATCGCTGCGATGTGGTCTTGCACGAGAAACCCTCAGGCTATGCAGGTACACATATGGCCTGCTGGGGTCTTGATCAGAAGTGTCGGCAATGGGGCGTTCAGCGGGTATACGGTGTTGCCGTTACGGGATTCGACCAGACCGGCGGACGGGTGCAGTCGGTGCAGACCAGTGCGGGCATTATTCGCGTGGACGAGGCAGTGGTACTGTGCACTGGAGCATGGCTTCCCACCCACACCGACATGCTTAGTCTGCCACGTACCCTTGAGGTCCGCTATCCGGACGGGCATGTTGAAACGGAGATGGACATGTGGACTTACTGGCGGCTTTTGGAGGGTGAGGTTTATCTTCCAGAAGGAGTTGATTTCCGGACGGCGGATGGCAGGGACAGCCCCGTTCTTCACGTAGAGTTGATGAACACTCCGGTGGAAGGGTACGACGGCAGGGAATTGCAGGACCACGTCTATTGGTACACGCGCTACGCCGCCGAACGGGTAGGAGCACCCGGGCTGCAGGGTGGAACGATTCCTGTTAAGATGGGACCGGACGCAATTTTGGAACCATATGGACACCTCAATGACCACTATCAGGCAGACCCATGGTTCGCGGACTACTACTGCCGCGTAACCGAAATGCTCTTCGGACGCTTCGGCAGCAACCTTCGCCCACACTTCAAGGAACGCCGCAACGGAGGAATAGGAGCATTCACTCCGGACAATGTGCCGATTTTTGATTGGGTGACGGAAAACACCTTCATGACCGCAGACTCCAACCACGGTTTTAAGATGATTGGCGTGGGCAAGCTTGTTGCCAAACTGCTCACTACCGGAATCACTCCGGATGAACTCAAGCCATTCGCATTTAGGCGCTTTGCTGAAGGCTGGACCTACGGGGACCGCAATTCCAACTGCCCGTGGGTATAAATAATGATGTTATAAGTAGATATTATGTCCTGTGGGCATCATGTCATCTGAGGGTGCCTCGCCATGCTTTCTGCTGTATTCCTTCCTTTTGCATTGGTCCATTTTATCACCTTTGCAATACTGATTCACGAATCCTCTGCACGCCAAATCTTTGACTTCACCGTATTTCCTGAAAAACCCACAAGTTGCCAGCTTTTCACATTCCTGAGCCATATTTCACTCCTTAAACATAATGCAGCTACCTATTTTTATAAGCCTAATGATGCTGTTTACAAAGACGGTTTATCTGGCTGTTTTACTCAGATCAATTTTTTTGTTACAGCCCTTATACACACCGCAGTTTATATTTTAAAATCAAGCTGGTCAATACAAAATCTCAATCACTCTATTCCATTCAATTATAATGTGCATTTCGCAGCCAGTTGCAGAATTCCATTTATTTCTCAGTCAAAACATTTTTAATATTGTCAAAAACCAAAATTATTTTAAATACATATAAATTAATTAAAAAATTTGATCTTAATGATTTGTTATTTTGATCCAAATCCCTATTTAATTTCCTTCATATACTGTCAGGCAGATAACACTGCAAAAATTTATTCTAAATTTTCCTGATCGGCTAACTTCAGTAGTTTTGTGGCTGCAAGGCTGTAAATGTGCAGCAGTAATTCATGTATATTTGCTTGCGCTGATTTTCAAATTCTTTAAAACTTAAGCGAGGCAGCAGGCTAAATTTGAGACGAACATATTTTGTATATATAATAAATGCATGCGCAAAGTTTACAGCTCACCAGACCCAAATCTTGTGCGCTACGCTAAAAGCATTCTTGATGATTACAAGATAGAATGTGTAATCCTCAGAGAACAGCTGGCTGGTGCAGTTGGGGGAATAGCTCCTGTTGATGCATGGGCGGAAATATGGGTGCTTGATTCAGAACAGCAGTCTGAAGCACAAGGTATTCTTGAAAGAAGCTTAACCTTGAATGAAACAGGACAGAAGTCCTGGCAATGTCCAAAGTGCGGTGAATACATTGAAGCACAGTTTAGTCAATGCTGGAACTGTGATACAGAACGTGTGCAAAGTGAGACTGAGTAAATTTAAATACAATTCTGCCGGAATAAACTTGCTTAGGCTCAGCTGTTGCATAAATATAATTGGGGTCAGAGTAATTTAATTTCCATAAATAACCAAAAAAATCAGCAAGAAATGGCTCGTTTACAAAGGGCAATTCCCGCAGGTATTCCAGTACATCTTCTGCATCGCGGAAACAATCGTCAGGCATGCTATAAAAACAGTGTAGATTATTCAGCATTTCTTTGGTGGCTCAGGGAATACTCTGAAAAATTCATGGTTGAAATACATTCGTGGGCATTGATGGGAAACCATTATCATTTATTATGTACACCACAGATTGAAGACGGATTGAGCCGCATGGTTCAAGCCCTGGGCAGACAGTACGTACGTTATTTCAACAGACAGAATCAAAGAACAGGGACACTCTGGGAAGGCCGCTACAGGTCATGTCTGGTACAGCCTGACAGTTATCTGCTTGAGGTGTACCGATACATTGAACTGAATCCTGTAAGAGCAGCGCTGGCCAGTAATCCTGCTGAATACAGCTGGAGCAGTTACCAGATAAACGCATCAGACAAGCCCTCTGCACTTTGCAAGCCCCATGCTGAATACCTGAAGCTTGGTGAAACAAGGGCTGAGTGTGCTGAAAATTACAAGGTAATGTGCGAAAGCGGCTTAGATGAAAAGAGGCTTGAAGAAATTAGAAAGAGTATAAATAAAGGACTGGCTTTTGGGGATGAGGAATATAAAATTGAGGTCGAGGAATTGACTGGTCGCAGGCAGAAAGCACTTAAAAGCGGAAGACCTTTTGGCTGGCGTAAAGAAAAATAATATTTTCAAAGCTGAGAAAAACCATTAATAGCTTGTGCTGAAGAAATGATAGAATATCCCAACAAACCAGATGCAGTCTATTATTTTGGAACCTGCCTGGTTGATCTGATTTACCCGCAGGCCGGTATGGCGGGAATCAGGCTTATCCAGCGTGAAGGAGTGGAAGTTATTTTTCCTCAAAAGCAGACATGTTGCGGACAACCGGCATTTAATGCAGGACACCAGCATGAAGCACGTGCAGTTGCCGCATTGCAGGTTGAATTATTTCCCAAGGATATTCCGATAATTATTCCTTCCGGTTCATGCGGGGGAATGATTCGAAAACATTATCCTGGACTGTTTGAGAACCATGCTTTGCAGAGTGAAGCAGAGTCAGTCGCAAGGCGTACCTTTGAGCTGACAGAATTTCTTGTCCACGTACTTAAAATTAAGCTGGAAGACCTGGGAAAGCCGATTGAGGTAACATGGCATACATCATGTCACGCCAAGCGAGAAATGGGAATTGAGGATGAACCGAAGCAGTTACTGCAACAACTGAAAAACGTCACGCTAGTGGAGCTTGAACGTGAAGATGAATGCTGCGGATTCGGAGGCACATTTGCAGTAAAGGAGCCTCACATTTCGGCGGCTATGGTAAAGGACAAGATTGAAGATATAAGACAGACAGGGGCCAAGTGCCTGCTTGGGGCTGATTGTGGTTGCCTGCTTAATATTTCAGGAGCCATGAAGCATTCAGGAATTCAGACAGATCACCAGCATGTTGCAGAATTTATCTGGCAGCGTATCTCCAAAAACAATGTATAAGAAATCATGAATTAATATTTAAGATATTTAAAGTCATTCATAACCATCAGCAAGCACTTAAAATCATTAAATAAAAAACAATCATGAGCAGTCAGCATTTGAGTCTGGAACAAGTAGAGAGTTTAACCGTGCAGGCTTTGACTGGTGCAGGAGCCTGCCCCGAGTCTGCTTCTTCAATGGCCAAGGCAGTAAGGTCTGCAGAAAGAGACGGAATTCCAAGTCATGGTTTGCTTTACGTTCCAACTTACTGTGAACATGTAAGATGTGGTAAAGTGGATGGGAATGCAAATCCGGATGTTTCTACCACACGTCCATCAGCATTACTGGTTGACGCAAAAACAGGATTTGCGCATCCGGCAATCGAAGCAGGGTTCCAGGCTCTGATACCTCTTGTGAAAGTCAACGGATGTGCTGGCATGACTGTCCGAAATTCCTACAACTGCGGAGTACTTGGCTATCATGTTGAACAGCTGGCAGAAGCAGGATTAGTCGCTATCGGCTTTACAAACTCTCCTGCTTCAATTGCTCCGGCAGGAGGAAATAAACCTGTAATCGGTACAAATCCCTTTGCCCTGGCTGTACCGAATTCAGAGGGAGGAGCAAAATTTGTACTGGATCAGAGTGCGAGTGTTGTGGCCAAAAGCGAGATCATGATGCGTGCACGTGAGGGACACTCAATTCCGGAAGGCTGGGCACTGGATGCAAATGGTAACCCCACAACGGACCCTGAAGTTGCACTTAAGGGAAGTATGGCTCCAAGTGGTGGTTACAAAGGCTTCGGAACAGGATTACTGGTGGAAGTATTGGCTGCTGCACTTAGCGGAGCCATGCTTGGCATTCAGGCCAGCCCCTTTTCCGGAACTGGTGGTGGCCCTCCAAAGACAGGACAGTTTTTTCTTGCACTTGACCCGAATGCATATTCAGGCTCAGTATTTAACGAAAGAATTACAGCTCTTACAGAAACCATTCAGAGCCAGGAAGGGGCACGTTTGCCTGGTGCAAGACGAATGGAGAATCGAAAACGCATCGATATTGAGGGTGTGCATGCTTCAGATTCTCTGCTTGAAAAAATAAAGAGCTATTGTGTCTGAAACTTGGATCACACATTTCATCAGCCACAATGATTTAAAGTAAACTCCTATTCTGTTTTCCCCCCTGGAATTTGATTCATTCCGCAAATTTAATATCAGCTTAATTCCTGTGAAGCTGTTTTGAATTTAGTAGCAATTGTTTTGCTCACTACTGCATGCATTGAAGGCGAGCCCTGGTGTATGGACCAAACTCCTCTTCCTGCAGGACCTTAAAATCTCCATGACAGTATTCAACCGCACGTTCTTCCAACTGCTCCCGAATTTCTGTCTTGAAAAAAACATACTCTGGCTCTGCTGTGCTGCATCCGGAAAAAATCAGCATCAGCATTGAAACTATCCGGATTAAAATATATCTGCAGCCCACAAGCCTGTTATTCATTTCTGAAATTCTTACTCAGGCGCATGAATAGACACACACTGCGCCACTCAACCACTTTTCCTGCAATTTCCTTCCGGAAACATTCATTCAGAACCTGCAGCTGCTCCTGAGAAATAAAAGATGAAAGCTCATGCAGGTATCCAGAATATTGTTTTTCAATCTCAGCGTTAAACCATTGCTCTACATGTTCTTTCCTGATCATGACCGGAGTGCTGTACTCTTTGACATGCCAGTAATCAATGCTCCAGTTTTCTGCTTCTAGCTGATCTTGCAGTGTTTCAGGTGTCCAGTTACAGCGTGGATTTTGGGGATTATTGTATATCTCGTCTTCTGCAAGAATAAGCTTTTGGCGGAATTCAGAATCCAGCGAATCCTGTGGAATTAAATTTGACAGACGCTGTCCCAGTGAAGGAACATTTTCAGCAAGAATAGCTAAGCCTTCAGCTGAAATCCATTTGGATACAGTTTTAAGAAAGGAAGCTTTATCATTTTGATTATGAAGTACATTACGACCAACTACTCGATCAAAAAGTAAATCATCAATTTTAAACGAGGCAGGATTTCCCGACTTGTCTGCCACAACAACAGGCTTTATTCCGGAAGAGGATTTTTCATACATTCCATACAGAAGCTGCTTTTCAGACTCTGTTTCAACCAGAGCATAAACAGTCTCATCAGAGATTTGACGAATTAATTCTCCCAGCAGCAAACCGTCTCCGGCATTGAGCACCAGGGCCAGTGAATTGCGGGAAAGCCGGGATATTTCCGTGATTTTCTCACGAATTTCATTCAACAGCTCCCCGGAACTGTCCAAAGTTCTTGCTTCCCAATAATTTGAAAAACCTGATTTTTCAGCTGCAGAGAGCGAATGAAAAGAGGCCAGTTGTGCTTCCCGATATTTTGTAACATTTTCCCTGACTGTAGCTTCAAATCCCTGTTCTGATGGCTGATAAAAAATCCTCCCCTGCAAAACGTCAGGCAGGTACTGCTGTGCCACCCAATGATCGCGGTACGCATGCGGATATAGATACCCTTCACCATGTCCAAAACCCTGGCTGTCCCTGCTGGCATCTTTAAGACTGTCTGGTACTTCATCCGACTGCTCTTTCCTCACAGCAGAAATAGCGTCAAAAAAAGCAAATGCGGAATTGCTTTTTGGAGCAGTACTCAAATACAGGCATGCCTGTGCCAGGTGAAAACGTCCCTCAGGCATACCCACATAGTCAAAAGCCTGTGCTGCAGATGCAACAACACCAAGTGCCCGTGGGTCTGCCATGCCTACATCTTCAGAGGCAAAAATCAGCATTCTACGGAAAATGAACCTGGGATCTTCTCCGGCTTCCACCATTTTAGCCATCCAGAAAAGGGCAGCATCAGGATCAGAGCCCCGCATTGATTTGATAAAAGCTGAAATGGTGTCAAAATGTGCGTCTCCGTCTTTGTCATACAGCACTGCTCGTTGCTGAATCGATTCTTCAGCAATTTCCAATGTTATGCGCAGTGTACCATCTGAATCTGCCTGACTGGTTAAGACTGCCAGTTCCAGCGAGTTTAAGGCAGCACGCGCATCACCAGCTGCCACATTTGCCAGGTGACTTCGCGCCTCTGCCAACAGGTCTACTTTTATATTTCCAAATCCACGTTCATTATCTTCCAGCGCGTTTTCAAGGATTTTCTCAACTTCAGATGTTGTAAGGGACTGAAGCTGAAAAATTCGTGAGCGGCTTACCAGAGACTTGTTTACTTCAAAGTATGGATTTTCAGTAGTTGCTCCAATCAAAATTACTGTGCCGTTTTCCACATGCGGAAGCATAGCATCCTGCTGTGCCTTGTTGAAGCGGTGCACTTCGTCCACAAACAACACCGAACGCCGCTGATGTTCGGTACGCACTTTTCGGGCAGTTTCAATGCAATTACGGATATCCCCTACTCCAGACAATACAGCATTGATTGAAAGAAATTCAGCCTGGGTCGTATTCGCAATAATTCTGGCAAGAGTTGTTTTGCCTGTTCCGGGAGGACCGTAAAAAATCAGGCTGGAAAGCTGATCTGCTTGAATTGCGCGGCGCAAAAGACGTCCGGGAGCTAAAATATGACTTTGCCCCACAAACTCTTCTATCGTCCTGGGACGCATTCTGTCTGCTAACGGCGCTTCCTTGCGAATTTGGCTTTGGTGTGTGTGTTCAAATAAATTCACCAGTACAGCTTGTTCAATTAGAATTGAATGGAAATTTCGCTGTTGAGTTTATATAGTGTGTGATGCATCACGATCCCACACACTTTTGGGAATTGATATAGGAATTTTACGTCAGACGAACACTTCTAAAATATGCCTTCCGTATCTACAACACAAGCACGGATTAATGAACTTAGCTCCAGTATTCATCAGTACAATCATTCTTATTACTGCAGCAGTGACTCAGAATCCAGCCTGCTTGGCTGTAATGATGAAACTTATGATTCGATGGTCAGGGAACTTGAAGAGCTGGAAAAACAGTATCCGGAATTCAGACTGGAAGACTCACCTACCGTTCATGTAATAGGGAAACCAAATACTGCTTTTCCGACAAGAAACCACAAAACCCCTATGCTCAGCCTAGGGAATATTTATTCATTTGATGAGCTTTTCAGCTGGGATGCAGATATAAGTAAAAGGCTTGGAGGACAAAAACCTTCATACGTTTGTGAACTGAAAATTGATGGTGTTGCAGTCTCATTAATTTACAGGAATGGATTTCTTGAGGCAGGTGTAACTAGAGGAGATGGTACCCAGGGGGAGGAAATTACATCCAACATCAAGACTATCAGCAGCCTGCCTTTAATGATAAAAGATAAAAGCAACCTGGAGGTTCGTGGGGAAGTGTACCTGAAGCGAAAAAATTTCAATGCTATCAATCAGCAGCGTGCAATAAACGGCGAACCGTTATTTAAGAATCCCAGAAATTCTGCGGCAGGTTCATTAAGACTGCTTGACAGCACAGAAACCCGCAGACGTAAATTGGATGCTTTTATCTATAACATTTCAGAGGGAGGCCCGCAGGAAACTCATACCGGCAACCTGGATTATCTGCAACAACTGGAATTCCCTGTTAACCGGGAAACAATAAAAGCAGATTCAATTGAAGATGCAGTGGAATATTGCCGATACTGGGAAGAGCATAAGCAGGAACTGCCTTATGATATTGACGGTATCGTACTGAAAGTAAACGCACTCAGACATCATCGTCAGCTCGGTTTCACCTCGTCATCACCACGCTGGGCAACTGCTGTAAAATTTTCTTCAGAACAGGCAGTATCAGTATTAAGGGAAGTTGAAATCGGCGTGGGACGTACGGGAAACTTGACACCGGTTGCCATTCTTGAACCTGTAGAACTGAACGGTACAACAGTTTCACGAGCAACCCTGCATAACTATGATCAGGTAGACCGCCTGAACCTTCACCTTGGTGACCATGTAACCCTGGAAAAAGGCGGTGAGATAATACCAAAAATAGTTGCAGTTGATCCTACACTTCGTTCTGAAACTGCACAAAAAATTGAGCCTCCCTCGAATTGCCCCTCATGCGGGTCACCAGCAGAACATACGGCAGGAGATGTTGAATGGCGCTGTCCAAATAAGAAATGTACTGCACAGCAAATGGAGCAAATTCTACATTTTGTTTCACGCAGAGCTATGGACATCGACACTATAGGTCCTGCACTGATTGAACAGCTGATGGACAAGCACCTTTTGCAAAACGCAGCCGATCTTTATCTGCTGAGTCACGAAGACTTGTCCGGACTGGAACGTATGGGAGACAAATCAGCGGATAATGTGTTGACAGGCATAGATAAATCCAGGCAATGTACTTTAAGTCAATTTATTCATGCACTTGGAATTACAAATGTTGGAGAAAAAACGGCTGGTATTTTAGCACGGCATTTCGGCACTCTGGAAAAGCTGATGTCAGCTGAAGGGGCAGACCTGGAAATGATTGAAGAAATTGGGCCCGTTACCGCGGAAAATGTTTTCTGCTTTTTCAGGAATCCTGAACAAAAGCAGCTTATTGCTGATTTCCTGACGAGAGGTGTTCGCCCCAGGGAAGAACAAATACTGCAGATTACGGACTCACCTTTAACTGGTAAAACTGTTGTCCTGACCGGTACGCTGTCTGAGCCAAGAGAGGTCTGGAAAAAGCGACTGATACTGGCTGGAGCAAAGGTGAGCAGCAGTGTTTCCAGCAAAACTGATTATGTACTGGCAGGAGAAAACGCGGGGTCTAAACTATTAAAGGCCGAAAAACTGGAAGTAAGTGTGATAGATGAAGGAGCGGCCATGAACTTCTTAGAAAATGAAAATTGATATTTTGTCTACTGATTACAACTGTTTCTAACATCAAAATAATGAACAGATAATGAAAGGAGTTATATTAGCTGCAGGTTACGCAACCCGTTTTTTACCTGCATCAAAAACTATCCCCAAAGAAATGTTTCCGCTGATTGACCGCCCGGCCATTGATTTCATCGTGCAGGAAATGGTTGATTCGGGAATCCGGGATATTCTGCTTGTTTCATCACGCAGAAAGAAAGTTATGGAGGATTATTTTGATCGTGAGGTTGAGTTGTCTTCAGCATTTTCCAAGTCCAATGAATTTGAAAAGCTCGAAGTTATAAAGCCAATCGAGGCAAATATATTCACCCTGCGCCAGCAGCACATGATGGGAACTGGTAATGCCCTGATGCTCGTTGAACCCTTTGTGGACAATGAGCCGTTTGTGGTTGCATATCCGGACGATATTGTACTTGGTGAAAAACCACTTTCAAAACAGCTGATCGAGACATGGGAAAAAACAGGAAGTACTGTATTAGCAGTTAAAGAAATGCAGGAAGACCAGTTATCAAGATATGGAGTAATTGAGCCTGGAAATTCCGGCAAGATCATGCAGGTGAAAAAAATGGTGGAAAAGCCCAAACATGGTGCGGCTCCCAGCCGATTCGTATCATTTGGACGTTATCTTTATACATCGGACCTTTTTGATGCACTGAGAACCAGTGATAAAAATCATTCTCACAGGGGAGAATTCACACAAACCGAAGCAATAAATCATTTGGCGGACAACGGTATGGTTTCCGCTGTACAATTCGAAGGCACTCGCTATGACCTGGGAGAACCCCTTGGTTTCCTGACTTCTGCCATGCAGATTGGGCTGATGCGGCCGGAGTACAAGAAGCCCCTGCTGGATGAAATGCGCAGGCTGATTGATTTGCATGATAATCCTGACAGCAGATGACATCTGCAGGTTTTACAATGGTTTAATCCTTCCTTGCTGATCATAAAAATTCCCGGAAATAACAGCAGCTATTCTGCAGACTTTATCTTGGATTTTCCTGCCGGTTAAAGTTACGGATCATTCAGACGGAATTCTGCGAATGCCGGTTCAGGTCCGGGACAACTGAGAGTATCAGGAAAACTCAATTTTAAAGCACAATAAAATTTAAAAAAATCTTTTATACCTGAATCTTCACAAGGTCACATTATTGAAGTACATGCTGATGTGTTTATAAGAAAAATTTATACAGACTGAAATAAATGAAAAATACTGTACTGATTTTGATACGTCATGGAGAAACCTTGTGGAATACTCAGCTGAGAATGCAGGGAAGCCTTGACAGTGATCTTTCCCCAAAAGGAGAGTCACAAATCAAAGCTCTGGGGGAATGGATGAAAGAAGTTCCATTTGACTATCTTTACTGCAGCGACTCCGCACGTGCACGAAAAACTGCTGAAGCAATCAGCAAATTTACAGGGCACACATTGAATTTTGATAAGCGTCTTCGTGAGAAGGATCTTGGAATTTTCGAAGGTTTGACATCAGAAGAAGCACGAGAGCAATATCCTGAAACCTTCCAGCTGTTTAAAACTGCTGGGGCAAACTATGTAATTGATCAAGGAGAAAGTACACAGCAGCTGCTGGACCGTGCCCTGGAAGCAATCGAGGAAATTCGGCTTCGTCATCCTCAGAAAGTAGCGGTGCTGGTAACCCATGGTGGTGTAGTGAGAGTATTAATGAAGCATGTGCTGGGAGTTCCCCTTGAAGCCCCTACTCAATTTATGATCAGTAATACAGGAATATTCCGTTTAGTCTGGAAAGACAAATGGATTGTGGCTGAAATGGGCGCATTACCACATCTGGAAAAGATAAACCCTGTTCCAGGGGCAAACTAGTCTGAATTTTTCAGCGGTAAAGATACTTTCTAAAACTTCTACTTGTTAGACTGATTCATCATAAATACTTCACACTGCAGCTAAAATATCTAATCTTTACAATCTTGCATTTTGAGTTTACTAGAATTCCTTCAGCGAAAAAAAACGGAACGTTTATTGTGGGAAACTGAAGATTCCGGACTTAAAGTCCAGGTTTGGGAGAAACATGACCGACGTGAAATGCGCTTTGGGAACCACATCATGCAGAGTGTTTTTTCACGAATCAATTCGAACCATCTTGTTCTGCCATATTCTCGCTTCATGCTATTGGGACTGATTTTCTGTCCTGAACCTAAATCAGCTCTTCATTTGGGACTTGGAGGAGGAAGTATTCCCCGTTGGCTGCACATACGTTTCCCGGGTCTGCAGCAAACGGTGATTGAACAGAATGCCTCAGTTATTGAAGCTGCTCAACGCTATTTTGAATTTCCAGTTGACAAGCGGATAAGTGTGATTCATGACGATGCAGAAAAAATAATAACAAAATTGGAATCAAAATTTGATCTGATATTTTTGGATGCTTTTGGTGAATACGGTGCTCCGGAAGAAGTCACAAATACCTATTTTTTAAAAAACCTGAGTTTCTGCCTGAATCCGGGCGGATGGCTTGTTGGGAATTTATGGACGATTACCGGTGATTTTATTGAGCGTCGTGGGCAATGGCAAACAACATTTAATCAGCTGTTTCAGGCACGTGCCAATGAGAAGGGAAATATAATACTTTATGCCAGTCAAAATTCAAAAGTTCCTGAGATGAAAAGTTTAAAGCAGATTTCAAAAAACCTGCAAAAACATCACCAGCTGGATTTCCACAAAATGCTGAGAAAAATGGAAGCTGCATAGAGGAATCCAGAGAGTACGTTGAAAAAAATTTCTAAAATTGTTTTATACTGTTGCTGTTTCAACCTTTTTTTGATTCCCTGTGACTGTCCACTAGTTTAAAATGAAACAATGAGAAGGGGAATATAATACTTTATGGAGCTGTAGAGCAAGTTTAAGAATTTACATAATTTTTTATTTTTGCAAAACAAATCCAGCTGTAGAAACTGATACATCTGCTTTTAAAAAGGTGTCTTTTAATTGTTTTTTGTGCTCCGTCCAGTTTTCAATTTGGTAATCACATGATTCGCCAATTTGTTCTAAACCACTAATACGGATGAGGCGTTCAATGTCTTTTGCGTCATAACTGACTCTTGGCATTTTAATGGGTGAAAAATCAACTGTTACCAGCATACGTCCTCCTGGTTTAAGAACTCTAGCCATTTCTCTGATAGCGTCTTCATCGTCTCCTTTTTCCATGTGCTCAAGGACTGAAATTGAATAGACACAGTCGTAGCTATTGTCATTAAATGGAAGTTTAGCAATGTTAAGCACGTGAAATTCTACATTAGTATCATATCTTTTGGCTATTTTAGGGATTGTGGTTGTTTTGTTTTCTGAGAGTGGGATCTTATTATCCTCACAAAACTTCCAAAATTTTCGGACAAATTTTGGTTTTAAAGTACTGACATCAAGACTTGTTACTTTCATACCCTTGCGGGCGAGGTAAAATTGTAAAAAACCTCTACCGCAGCCACAATCTAAGATTTTTTGACCTGATTTTAACTTGCTGTGTTTGATCATCCATGGGTACTCCCAATGTTTAAATGATTCAATTTCTGCTTTTTCAAATAAGTTTCGGCGATCCGTGCAGTGAGGGAATTTTTCTAAATTGGTACGTTTAATATTCATTAGTGAGTGCATCTCTGCTAAGACAGATCTCCATTCAGGTCTTTTAAAATCTTCTATGTCCATAATTTGATTCATTGTTGATACTTCCAACCAGTGATAAGCTCCGATAAAGATACAAGTAATATAGACCTTGTGATTGATTTTGCAAGAATCATATAAAGTATTTTCTTCTAAATAATAAAATACTTTTGTTTTAATATTATCTGATAGTCTAAGTAAAAAGAAAAAAATACTGGCTAGTTCTTATAAATAAATATGAAATTTCTATCAATTAAGTAAAAATTAGGAATAATTTTAAGAATACCTCTGTAAAAGTCATCGGGCACATTTGCCAAATTATTTTTAAGAAAAGGTTCCGTTGAAGTTTATAAGTTAATATCAATATCCACCAAAACCAACCCCATCATCTCCTGTAAGTAACCCCCACGAATTTCAGTCCTCCGGCCAGTTCCGTGTAAAATCCTCGAAACCCGACTCGAGAAGCCGGTAGTAATTTGAGCGTTCCGG
>ERZ651768.972-NODE-972-length-21364-cov-4.673181_pt1 | contig 21364 bp, 23 predicted proteins | sample MGYA00514754_ERZ651768 | MGnify/ENA metagenome assembly ERZ651768
GCAGAGAGGAGAAGTGGGATGAGAATTTTCTTTAGATGCATGGAGTAAATTATAGTCCCAATTTATTCAGATAAAAATGGAGAATTCAACAATAAATAGAAATATTCATTTAAATACTTACATTGATTAAAATTACATAATCAATTTATTAAATATTTGGAGATTATAATGCGCAAAATTAAAATATTAATTCTTTCTGCACTTTTTATTTTACCGAGTACAGTGTTTGGAATTGTTGGCTTTGGTTTAAATGTTATTCAGGATGGTACGAAGCTTGGAGGTGCGGTTAATGTAGAAGGTTCTGGTCTAGCTTCTGCAACAGTCGAATCTTTTGAAATGGGAGCTCTACCTCTTGGGCTTGGCGGATATTTTTTTATAGATCTCGCGGGATGGGCAGTTGAGTTGGAGGCAAATGCAGTTCTCGGAGAGTATGAGTTTGAGTTTAAAAATGCTTTTAGCGAAATGCCAAGAGTACCATTTGTATGGGGTAGGGGATCTACTGCGATTACAATAAAAAAGAATATTGCTGACTTTTCAATACCTTTGCTTGCAAAAACTGCCCTTTCAGTTGGTGTCGGTACAAACACTCACAGTTCAACTCCAAGAGCGAGTGTTTCAATGGTCATGGAACTTTTAGATATTGATAGTCCTGAAGATCTAGTAAATGCAGAATTCACTCCTGCGGCGCTTGAAGACCAACTAATTACTTATTTAGAAGAAAATTTAATTGAAGCAAGTGGAATCCATGCTCAGCTAGGATTAAGATTTAAAGTCCTTATAGCCGATGCACATTTGAATTTTCGTTATAATATCGCTGAAGGTGTATACGATGGCTCAGACAGTTTTACAGAGATTCAGCTTAAGATTGGTATAGGCTTTTAATTCACTGGAAGATTTTCATCTAGAAAAAGAGATTTATTCATAGAGGCAAAAAATCTCTTAAAAAATTCAGGTTCATGAATCCCACCTGATTCTAATATTTTACCATCTTGCTCAAGCTCTCCGCTAGCACTTACTCTTACGACTGCATTCTCTATTCCTGATTCATCAATATTTATCGTTACCTTGTAGCGGTAGATACGCGGTCCTTTTGGCGTATTATCTTCGTAGTAATTATTAACTGTTTTATGTGTTGTGTTTGATGATCTATCGCTTCTTCTCCATCCAGATGATGAGCTCGAGCTTGAACTCTTTTTATCATCATCATTATCATCGTCATCATCATCATCTCCAAAAATAGCCCCAAGTAAAACGACAAAGAATACAGCAATAAATGCTATCCCAATTGTGTTTATACATGCTTGTCTGTTTGCTTCATCTTCTGCTGCTTCAGCATCGAATTCTGCTTTTGTTTTAATTGGCTTTGGTGCTGGTCCGGTTGCAACTCCATCATCAGATACTTCTGCTTTTTTTTCTTCTGTTGTTCTACTGGCAGTTATTAGTCCTACATCTGAGTTTAAAACATCTATCGTGTAGTCTAAATCTTGAAGAGCATTTATAGATGCTTTTAATGTTGTTTTAACATCTGTCGGGAAACTCTGGGTCTGGAGCGTTCTTGCTACTGCAGTGGACGGCTTGTTTTGTGCAAGTATAACTGTTGAACTGGACAGGTATAATATCAGGGAAAATAAACGTATTTTACCGCTTATTGTTTTAGGACGGATTAATCGCCGCATATTTTAGTATTTTAAACTTTGATAAGTAAAATCGGACACGTTGCTATTACTATCAAAAGTAATAATAACAGTTAGTGATTTTGATTCAGTGCTTCTATCAGAGCCGGATTCAGCAGAGGTTGTTGTTCCTCCAAATAAAAATGCCCAAAAACCTTGATTAAGCTGCCGTTGGCCATAAGTAGCAGATACACCACTAGAGGAGGATTGGCTACTTCCAACTTTGTCGTAGGTCCAGACCTCGTTTCCTTTGGAATTTTTTGTTACAATGTTTGGAGAGCCGAGTACTTCAAGCACCTCCGTTTGATTCATTCCTTTTTTGATTCTGCTCTGGACTGTTCCAAGGGTCAGTTTATCTTCTTTTTCTACAGGGACTTCAATGATAATTGGTTCAGGTGGCGCGCAGTTGAACATAACAATACTGATTGATAGAATTGGAATGATATTTTTCATGATATGATAAAACCTCTTTATTATTAAATCTTATACTAAATCTTATATTATTTTGTTCCAAAAACAAATATATAATTATAACTAAAGCTCATTAGTTAAACAGTGTATGGATCCTCCACTTAGTTGAAACTGTGATACTTGACTTACTTCCATTTTTATGTTCATACTATCTAGCTTTTCAATTACCGAAGAATCTGAAAATCTGCTGGAACTGATTAATAGCCCTGGAACTGATAAATTATTTACTGCTAACGATCCAATATTTTTACTTGATCCGATTGCATCATGAGCAGGAATATTAAAAATTTTTATATTTGTTGAGCTAGCGAATTCATCTAACCTTTTCATAGAATTCTTAGATATTAATTTTTTACATACAATGACAGCGCATAAACTTCCATCGTGATCAAATACAGTTGTAAAAACAGTGTCTAGATGGAATGCCTTCGTTTTAACAATGATTAGCTCATTTACTTTTAAAAATGAAGCAACCTCTTCAGCTCCGCTAATTGAATTTCTAGTTAGACCGCTAAACAGCAAATTTTCTTTTGGACAATAATAGAATTCGCCTCCCTCTGCGAACATGTTTTTCTTATTTGGTAGTTCTTTAATATTAAAATCTAATTTTTCAAGATAGCCTGAGATTATTTGTGATTCAGCGTTTCTATTTTTCTGTGAAAACTTTAATAATAATGCGTTGCCGTTTAAGTCGCTAATAAATGTATCTCTAATGAAAACATAGTCATGACCATATTTATTGTTTTCAAGTTCTTTTGGAAAAGATAACTCAACCACATCGAGCTTATTGTTTTTCATAGTATTAATGAGATTTAATCTTTCCCTGATAAGCAAACCTTGATCAGGGATTACCCGATCTCTCATAATAGGATTATCTTTATAGCTTATAACTCCAGTACCCCACCATGGGTTATTAGGCAATTTGGATATTGCGATCTTCATTTTACAATGAATCTATATTTTCTGATGATAGAAACTCATCTATTCTTTTTTTTAGTTCATCCCTTGCAATACGATATGGTGGTAGACCTTCTTGATAATCACTCCATCCATGAAAAGGATCTTTAATACTCCAGTGGAGCCTAATTTTTTCATTTGGAAATACTGGGCAAGATTGATTTGCATTATCGCATACTGTAATTATTATATCAAAATTATTATCAATAAAGTTATCTATGCTTTCAGACTTTTGATGGCTGATATCAATACCCCATTCTTCCATTACAGATATTGCTGCTGGGTGAAGGCGAGAAGGGTCACTGCCCGCACTAAAAATATCAAATCTATCGTCAGCCTCTTTTCGAAGCAGACCTTCAGCAATTTGAGATCGACAACTATTGCCTGTACAAATAAAAATAACACGATGCTTCATTAAAAAATTGGTTTAGTTGCAGGTGAAATATGCAGTTTCTCCGGCTTCTCTATGGAGGATATAGATTAGATCAATAATATTTATTCTACTGTCAGAGTTGATGTCAATCGTAGCTTCATAATTATTGTCTCCAATTATATGTTCAATTAGTTCTTGGGGTGTAACATTTTCATAGCAGTTAAAATACCATATTCTTTTTACAAGGGTTGAGTCAATTACAAAAGGATTAACAATATCATCCTGATACGTTGCAATGGATAATGTTCTTGCTAATTCGATATCATCAACTGGATCCTGCTTATGCCATAAATTCAGAAAATCTTTTTGCTCTTCAAAAAAATTATGATCAGCCTCATCATTATAGATAGTGAAAAAATAAAACATGCCTCGAGCAATGTTACCCTTGACAACTTCTCTTGGTTCAAATTTACCATTGTCATTATCTACTTCAGAAAACTCATCAATATATTGACTAGGAATACTCGTTTCATAATAATCAAAACGCCACCATTTATCTGTATCATTATCATCAATTTCTGCATAGGGTTTATTCCCACGAGATGAGTTTACATTTCCTCTGCAGGGGTATAGATGGTGCAAATCACTTTTTTGAGGTTCAGAGCCTGCACCCATACTTTGAGGCCATGAATGTTCACAATTCATGTTTTGTGCGTTAGTTTGTGGTCTTGGGTCTTGATTTGGATCAATTGTAATGGTGTAGTTAGTATAGATTCCTTTTAAAGTATTATCATCCTCTAAATCAATAATTGAATACATTACATCTCTTGCCTGATTGTAACCAAGTGTTGTACTTGTTTTATAGTTTGTAGATAAATAGTTAAATAAAGATTCTCTTGTTAGTCCGGGACCAATAATAGTTTGACAAATCAAAGATTCTGAAATAAACCAAATAAATAAAATTATTTTATACATCATGTAGAATTTAAATTTTTCTAGATAAACAAAAAAGTTCGACAATCATTGATAATTATTGAACTTATATTCTAACTATCTTGGTGCTAAGTTAAATAATAATTATTTAAATTTGTATATGTCTGAATCTGAGACGAAGTCGGTTGAACCTATATTTAGCAATCCATTGGAAACTTCCCCTGGGTTAACAATAAATGATTTAAATCGTTATCTGCCTGCTATTCAAACCCTGGAAGATGTTTCTATGAGCTCTGAAGAAATGAAGGAGGGGCTTTTTCATTCAGAAGGATCTGAGGGGTTGAGGAAATTACCTGCCCAGAGTATTGATTTAATTATTACAGAGCCTCCTAGAGAGCCGTGGCATGATATCGATAATCGTGGTGCACAGATGACATTACAAGAATATTATGATTGGAATCAAAATTGGCTATCAGAAGCACACAGAATATTAAAAAACACTGGAGGTATTTATCTAATATGTGATTGGCGTTATTCTAGTATGTATTATGGACTCCTAAGTAATCAGTTTATTGTTCAAAATCGTATCACATGGCATAATAGATTAGCTAAAGATAAATCAAAGACCCCAACATGGAAAAATCAATCTGGTGATATATGGTTTGTAACAAAGAGTGATGATTTTCTATTTAATAACCATGCTGTAAGTTTAAAATCAGATAGAGGTAATCTCATCCATGATCGCGATGAAAAATTGCAAACCAATTTTTGGTTTGATATCCCCGCTATTTACAACCAAGATGCACGTTTTTCAGATAGATTATATACTAAAATATTAGAAGCAAGCAGTTTTAAACTAAATTGGATATTGGATCCTTTTATGCGTAAAGGTGACGTTGGTGTAAACGCTAAAAAAATAGGAAGACGATTTATTGGTTTTGAGACCAATAAGGATCTAATACTATTATCTATGAAAAGAATAGATCAAAAAGACTGATGGCTATGTCTTTTACCGAGCAAATAAAACAAGACATGTATACTGCAATGAAATCTGGTGATAAAATCAGAACAAACATACTTAGAATATTATTATCATCACTCAAAGAAAAAGAGATTGAAAAAAAAGATAGTTTAAATGAAGATGAATATTTTAATGTTATTAAAAGATTGGTAAAACAACATAAAGAATCTGCTGATGCATATCAGAAAGCTGGAAGATCAGAATTAGTTGAAAAAGAGATTTTAGAATTAAATGTTTTAACAGAATACCTTCCTGAGATGCTATCCGAAGAACAGACTATTAATTTAGTTAAGAAAGTTATTAATCAATTATCAGTAAATAATCTTTCAGATATGGGAAAAGTTATGTCTGCTATTATGCAGCAAAGTAATGGAAATGTAGATGGAACACTTGCTAATAGGCTAGTTAAAGAATTATTACAATAAATGAGTTTATTTTTAGATGGACTTGCTTTATTATACATGCTCCTTAATGGAACAATCGGATTTACTAGAGGACTAGTAGATGAATTGGGTAGATTAATTGGGTTAATTTTTTCAATACTAATAGCTATCAGTCAAACAGTAAATATTTCTAGTCTAATATTAAATAAAATAGATATAGAGCCTTGGTTAGTAATTTTGTTAGCCTTCAGTAGTGTATTTGCATTGATATTAGTTTTTAGTAGAATAATAACCAAATTATTCCAAATCGCTCTCCTTTCTAAAGCAAATAAGTGGATAAATAATTTGTTGGGGTTTTTATTTGGTGTATTGAAAGGATTTTTTATTATCACAGTTTTTGTTTGGATACTAATTATCTTACCTTTAGACAAATGGACTAATATAATAGAGCAAAACTCCAGAGTTTTTCATATCAGTACCAATTTTCGAATAAACATAGTCAGTTTTTTTGGCTGGGAAGACCCAATAATTTATAGTGAAAATTTTATCAAAGATTTGGTGCAGCCATAATGCCTAAAATCGCACAGGATACGATTGATAGAATTAGAGATCAAGCGGATATAGTAGATATTATATCTCAAGATGTAGAACTTAAAAGAAGAGGAATTAACTATTTTGGAGTTTGTCCATTTCATGATGAAAAAACACCTTCATTTAGTGTTTCGCCATCTAAACAGATATATCATTGTTTCGGATGTGGAAACGGAGGGAATGTTTTTACATTCTTAATGGAATTTCAAAAATTAACTTTTTTTGAAGCTGTGAAAACATTAGCAGATAAATACAATATAGTCATTGATGCTACTCAAAATGATTATGCTTCAACTGAATATTCTTTTTTATACCAGCTACATGAAAAAGCAGCGATATTATATCAGAAAAATCTTTTTTCTTCCTCTGGTAAAAACGCGTTACAATACTTAAATAATCGGAATTTAAATGAAAATACTATCAAGGAATTTCGTATTGGGTTTGCACTTGGGAGTTGGGATAATCTATATAATAGAATAAAAACAGATGGGTCTAATGATAATTTGATGAAATCGGGGTTGCTTATTAGATCTGAAAAAGGGGTCTTTGATCGCTTTAGATCAAGAATAATGTTTCCTATTTTTCATCAATCTGGGAAGGTAATAGCTTTTGGGGGTAGGGATTTTGAAGCTAATGATGCTGCCAAATATTTGAATTCTCCTGAAACTGCTTTATATCAGAAAAGTAATATATTGTATGGATTGCACATAACTAAAGATGCTATCCGAAGATCAGGTTACATCATTTTGGTTGAAGGTTATATGGATCTTCTACAGCTTTACCAGGCAGGAATAAAACCTGTTGTATCAGTATCAGGAACTTCATTAACAAAGAATCATGCCAAGATTCTATCTAAATTGGTAAGTAAGGTTATTTTACTTTATGATGGAGACACTGCGGGAGGTAATGCAGCTATACGTGCAGGGTTTATTATTTATCAAGCAGGTATGGAAGCACATGTTGTTAGACCACCAGATAAATTGGATCCTGATGATTGGCTTTTAAAGCATGGTTCTGAAGCAATACAAGAGGCAATAGATCATCCTCAAAGATTTCTTGATTTTCATATTGATTTTCATAATGCTACCAAATTAAAAGGAACTTCTAGGAGAGATTATTTACATGAGATTTTATCAAATATAAACAATATTAATGATACCATAATAAAAAACGAGTTGATTAAAGATCTATCAGAGAGATTTATAATTAAAGAAATAGAGCTTTTAGAAATATTAAACACAAAAAAGGTTTACAAAAAAGATTTAGGTAACCATAATGAAGATAATAATATTGAATTCACTTCTAAAGCGCATAGAGCAGAACTGGAGCTTACAAAAATTTTGATTCATGCAGATATAGAATACAAAAGAGAGCTTAAAAAAATAATCAATATAGATTTATTTTCTCATCAATTACTTGTAAAGATAATAAGTAAAATATTAACGAATGATCCTATAGAAATATCAAAATTCATCGAATACTTTCCAGATAAGAAAGAGCGCGAATTAGTATCAAAATTATTAATTGCTGAAAAAAATGGTGAATCATCTGAACAAATTGTTATTGATTGTATTAGCACCTTAAAATCAGTACCAATAAAGGATAGAATTAATAAGCTTCGTGAGACAATTCAGAGCAAAGAGTTATCTGGACAAAGTCCTAGTGAGGAACTTAAAGAAATAATGAAACTACAAAATAAACTTAGTAAGTACCCATAATGAGAAATTGGGTTTTCATTCTTATTTTTTCAACTCTTTTAGGTAATATGAATGCGCACCAAATACAGCTGGTGACATTTCACGAAAAAACTAATGGTGTTCTTATTAGAATCGTTGTTAGCAACACTCCTGAAGTTGATAATATTGCAGCTTGGGTTGGACAAGAGAACTGGTTTTATTTAACATTAAATGAAGGGGTATTTGCAGAAAATGTGTTAGAAAATCTTAAAGCAAAACCACCTCTTTTAGAAATTGAAGGAATTCAGAATCAAGAATCTGTTCAGATAGGATTTTTGATGGAACACTACATTTCAGATTTTGAAATATTTCATTCTCCTTCTAATCGTGTTTTTTTGATTCACATATGGCACAAATTAGACGGTAGTAGTATCGCTGATATAAAAAGTTCAGAGGATAAAAATAAGAATAAGATATTTTCATTACCTGATAAAAATTCAAAAGGACAACCTTTTTATGAATCTTTTATCTATGCGCGTGAAAAATATGGGCCAGAAAAATATTTTGTGTGGTATAATAATTGGTATAGTACTGAAGATAAAATAGATACCAGTAATCAACAAAGAAAAGATGACTTAGATATCTGGGAAAAGCATTGGTCTGGCACTCAGAAAGATAATAAAGATTTTACAAACTTATATGGCCCTTCATTGCCAAGTAGTTACAAAGCAAATAAGGACGATAAAAAAGATATAGTTAGCAGTAATAATAATATTTCTTCTACTACAAAACAAAATCAAGAAATAAGCTCAAAAAATGTCAAGGTGGAAAAAGTACCTGATAAAGCTCTTTCGCAATTAAAAAATGATATCTTAGAAAGAAAGAAAAAATCGGAGCAAAAAACTAATCAAAATAAAATGAATCAGACTTCTATATCAGATGTTAAAGCTCAGCAAAAATACATAAATAAAGAGAGCCCTGAAGATTTAGCAGCATATAGTATAATTCCTAACCTAGACAGAAGAAAAACATACTTAAAAATTGGGTGCGATTTAACTGATGTATATATTTATCTTGACGGGAAAAAAGTTGGCAAAACTCCTTTAACAAAAAAAGTTCCGGTTTCATCAGGATGGCATAGAATTAGATTTGATATACCAGGAGCAAAAAAGTTTAACGAATCTGGTATACCGATTCCAGATTATAGAGATGTCTATGTAACAAAAGGTAGAACGCAAAAAGCCACATTTAAATTTTTAGATAAAACAGAAGAAAACCCTGGATAAAAATGCAGTATTTTGTTTTTCGTATGAGACAATCTTTTAGATTGGTCTTTGGGTTTCTATTTTTATCCTACCTAAGTGCACAGGGCCAATCAAAGATAGTACATGCTGATATATTATCTGAAGCTGATAAGGTTGAGATTAAATTTATCTTTGATGAAATCATTGATCGAGATGATGTATCTGGATGGATAGATAGAAATAATTATTTCACGCTTAGTCTATTTAATGTTTCGATGAGCTCAAGAGAAATATTTAATAAAAAATTTAAATATCCTCTTCTTTCTGTGGAAACAGCAGATACAGAAGGATCAGTACAAATTATTTTTAATACTGCTCGTACGCTTGACTCTTATCAGCTGATAAGACATTCGAAAGGAAAGAATTTATTGGTTATTCTTAATTATTTATCTGAAGAAAAACAAATAGATAAAGACCAAGGTGAATTGGTTCAATCATTTATTGTTGAAGAATTACCAGATACCTTTGATATAATGAAAGATCGGTGGCGACACCCTAAGACATGGAAAGATGCTAGAGAACGCTCAAGTATCAGAATATTATGTGACACTGAAAATTTACCAATTTATGTCGATAACCAGCTTGTTGGAAAATCACCTTTAGAGTATGCAGTTGATGTTTTACCTGGTTGGCATCAAGTTGGATATTTTCCAACTGATCCAGCATTGACGCCTGCTCCAAGATCGCCTAAGGAAAAAATGATGGATAATATACTGAGAATGGGAATCTTAGATGTTTATGTCGAAGATGGAAAAGAGCAAGAGATTGTTTTAAACTATCAAAATCTTGATCAAGATGTATTAGCATTTCAGCGTAGTATAAGTGCAGGTAGTTGGATTGGATTTAGTCTGTTCTTTCTTTTAATTATGTTAATCAGTTGGGGTATAGCATAAAAAATAATTTTTTTAGAGTAACAACTCTTCTTATCTTTATTTTTTCATACAACATCATATTAGCTCAAATAGTAGCAAATAAAAACCCTCCAAAAACTAAAAATATATTAAAATATTATAATTACTGGAATCCTTATCGAAGACAATTAGATGGTGAACATAATCGTGATTTTTTTATTTCTACGCCATTTTATAAAACACAAAAGAATAAAAATGGTAAACTAAAAACTGTAACAAAATATGATAGTGATGATAAAAAAGTTGATTCATGGCATTTAGTTTGGGACCGAAAGGGAACTCGTTCTGAGTACAGTATTAAATTTCATCAAAATGGGACAATTACAAGATTAGATAGCTTATTATTCTCTCACAAACTAAGTGAGGTTAAGCCTGGATGGAAAGCAAAGGTCAAAAGTAAAAAAGATGGTAGGCCTTTAAGATTTGATATTTATGATGAATTTGGTATACGATATTATTTTTATAGGTTCCATTATAAACAGCGATCAGATTCAATGCTAACAATGGAGACCATACAGTCTTCTTATTTTCGATCAGATAGCTCTCTTGTTGGAAGACATCTCTTATTTATGGAGAATGGCGAGTGGTTAAGAGAAATTCATTATAAAAACTCCAAAGATGAGCTTGAACAGATTGTCAAATTTGATGTTTCTTTAGAAAAAGAAGAAACCATAAAGACTACACTTGATAGTGATGGCCGTGAGGTTGAAAGTAGAATAATACAATTATCATATCCAGATCAGTATTCATATCGTTTTGAATGGAAGCCTGATACTATTATGATAGTTGAAGATATTAAAATTGAAAAAGATACTATAATTACATACATAAGTCCTGTACTTGCTAGTACATGGTATGGTTTACCTTTAATTCAAGAATCTGCCCTTAGCTCAAATCCAATCTATCCATCATATGGTTTTTTCTTTGCACCAAGAGGGAATATGATAATTAAAGGGAATGAGTATAGTTTAGGTATGGAGGTGGTTTCTTATAAAATACCGATAAAAGATTCAACTGGTTTTTTTATTGGCGGTGTTGGTGCTTTTGCGGCAGCACAATATAATTTGAATTATAATTCTGATTGGATACCCCAAAATGTTGAGGCAGCTTTAAGACTTGGTGGAGGTATGCTTGCTTCTGGATATGGTGTATCATTAAGTGGTTCTTTCGGTTACCATTTATTGCCTAGTCGATATTATATAGGTGTATATGTTCAGTCCATAATAGCGATTGATGAAATAAATGAAGGCGCCATGACAGGATGGGGGAGCCTAGGTTTATCGTTTGGAGCCAATGTTGGTGATATCAATCCGGACTTATTAAAACCATACCAGGATAAGCTAGATGAAGAAGCATTAGTTTTTAATTTAGTAAAACAATTAGTTAGTAAATCAAATATTATCTTTTCTATTGATAATCCAGTGATGGTAGATACTATAATTACAGAATCATATTTTCCACCTAACGCATTCAATGGATATACTGTCAGAACACCATTTTCTTTAAGTCTTGGTTCAATCGAGTTTAATTTTGTGTTAGAATATCTAGACTATATTTATGAACCAAAAAAAGTTAATGATCCAAATTATGAAGGTAACGCATATTTTTTTGGTACCAATATAGTGCTTGATAAATTATTCAAGTTAGGTGGTGATAGGCTTGGAAAATCTATTCTACTTGAGGTCGGGTCTTACCACAGTGGCTTCGGAATATGCACAGGTTTAGAGCTAGATTATCATTTTAACCGAATTCCGTTTTTTATTCATACTTATGGGAAGTTGTATGGATTACCTAATGAAGAAATTTTCACTGGATGGTTTAGTATGGGACTAGGCGTAGGCATTGATTTAGAAACATTATTTCTAAATTCAAAAAGTGAACAAAATGCTAAATAAAAATAGTATTTGAATAAGAAGTATTAAAAAAGGATAACAACGATGAAACTAATTTTGCTCAGACATGGAGAGAGTCAGTGGAACTTAGAAAATAGATTTACCGGATGGACAGATGTTGGGTTGACTCCAAAAGGAGAAGTTGAGGCTAAAGATTCAGGAGGATTGTTAAGGAAAGAAAATATAGAAATTGATATTGTTTTTACTTCTGTTTTAAAAAGAGCTATTGATACGATGGAGATCTGTTTAAAGCAGATGAAGAAAAATAATATTGAAGCGATTTATAATTGGCGGCTTAATGAACGTCATTATGGAGCCCTACAGGGCTTAAACAAAGCAGCGACAGCGCTTAAATATGGAGATGAGCAAGTACTAATCTGGCGTAGAAGCTATGATATAAGACCACCTGAGCTAGATTGGGATGATGAACGACATCCTAGGGTTGATAAAAAATATAAAACTTTAAAGAAAGAAGAACTTCCTTCTTCTGAATGCTTGAAAGATACTGTATTGAGATTTTTACCTTATTGGGAAAAAACAATTAGTCCTGAAGTAAAATCTGGAAAGCGTATAATGATTGTCGCTCATGGCAACTCACTAAGAGCTTTAGTAAAACACTTAGATAAAGTTTCTAATGAAGATATTGTAGGATTAAATATTCCTACTGGTGTACCACTGGTTTATAAATTGGATGAAAATCTAATGCCTATAAAACATTACTATTTAGGTGACCAGGAAAAAATATCAGCGAAAATAAAATCAGTGGCAAATCAAGGAAAGGCTAGATAATCTTAATTAATATTACTCAGCTAAAATATTAATTACATTTTCTAGTTTTCCATCTATTTCATGATATGATTTGATATTTAGGATGTGTGCAATTAATGGGTAGATATCAATACTGTTAATTATAGGTGCATCATAATTTTTTTTAAAGGATGGGCCATGAGCAAAAAATATTGCTGCCATGCTTTCTAAATTATTATCATAGCCATGATTTCCTTTTGAAAAATAAGAAGAAAGACCGTGATCTGATTCAAGAATGGTCCAACCTTCTTTTGCTACAATTAATAAATCTTTTATTCTATAGTGGTTACTAAAATGCCAATATTTAGGAATATCTTTTTTTTTGTAAATATTTATTTTGTCTATTTTTTTTAGATTATTATAAGCTTTATTAAGTTCATTTTTATCATCACTGTAAAGAAGTGCATAGGGCCCAGACCCTTCAGTCTTAATTTTTTTTGTGTTTATATACTTATTTATGGGAATTATCTTTTTATTGCTTGTTTCCGCCATACCATGGTCACTTAAAATGATTATGTTTAGTCTATTGTAGATATCGAGAGTTTTTATTTGTTTTATTATATTGCCTAATAATGTATCCATTTTTTCTACCATAGATTTAGTTTTATCAGATCTGGGACCATATCTATGTCCTGTTTTATCCGGTTCATGAAAATATAGCAATACTAATCTTGGTCGAATTGGTTCAGGCATTTTAAACCAATTTATAACAGAATCGATTCTAGCTTCAAAAGGGAGCCTTTCATTATATTTTTTCCAAATAGATGGTTGAGCACCTCCCGCTTTTGCTTCGGAACCTGCCCAAAAATATGAGGCCGTTTTTATACCTTGTTTTTCAGCAGTTGCCCAGACAGGCTCTCCTCCATAAAATCTTTCATCTTCAACTTTATTCCTATCTTTGAGTGTATAGAATTGTTTTAATTTTTCATCAAAAAAATTATTACCAATTAGTCCGTGATTTTCGATATACATACCCGTTGCTATACTGTAATGATTTGGAAAAGTTTTTGTAGGGAATACTGGCTTTAGGCTCTTGGCTTTAACCCCGTTAAGTTTTATTTGATCAAAATTTGGAGTATCATACCAATCAATATAATCAGCACGAAAGCCGTCAAAAGATATCAGTAAAACATATTGATCATTTTTATTTGCAGATAGGAGCGTTAAGAACAAAACGCTTTTGAAAAGAAAAGAATAGAATATTTTCAAAGTTAATCTAGTGGAATATATGCTAGGATAGTTGTAGGATATTTATCAGTAGCAATAAGGAACCCTTTATTCTCATATCTTGCTAAAGCTTCCCATTTTCTAGAAGTTTTTTCTCCTTCCAGCTCAAGCTCTATATGCGGATTATCTGTTAGAACAATCCTATTATTATTAATCTTATACTCTACAAGTCTTTCCACTCTTTCTGATCTACTGTGTGTAGGGCCTTCACCATACTTAGATATCAATAAATCTTTACTTGGTTTCAGTGTTTTTTTATCTCCTGGAAAAAAATAATTAATTGCCCAAAAACGATTATTTTGATCAATCCTTGTAGCATCAGCAATTCTATAATTAATAGAAGTAGTTGGATGCTTTTTTATTTCGTTGCCAGAAACATTAACTGATAAGACAAATGGATTTTTTATTAGGCTGTCCCCATTTGCTTCAAATAATGCATAAACTCTATTATTTTTAATGACTAAGGACTCATAGGACATATTATCCACAAAGGTAGGCACCTCAAGGGGTGTAAACGTTTGCTCAGGTATAGTAATCTCGAGAGTTTCTTCATCTATATGTCCTCTAGCAAGCAAACAGCCCATACTATTTGGGAATCTGATTTCAATAGCTATATAGACCTCATAACCTCTGAAAGCAATCGCTTCAAAAGAATCAAATCCTGGGATACTATTTTTATAATCAGGTGTATTAAATTTTATTTTTTTGGGAGTTATAGTGCTGGTATCAGTTTTGTTAATTCTTGAATCAATCTCAGCTTTTTTAATTAAAAAGACATATCCATTTAAGTTCTCTGGAAGTAGGAATAAATTATCTTTATACCAGTCCATCCCTGATATTTCTTGTTTTCTATCTGCCATTGGACCACTTATTTTGATATAAAATGGGGTTACCTCTTTTGATATTTTCTTTGTGCAGGACATTATCAGGCAAAGAAAAAATATAATTGTATATTTCAGGGTATATAGTATTTTGATGTTTGTTAATCTATTCATTTATTCACCTGATAGATTTTCGCATAAAGCCCGTAACATTTCAAAAGAATAAATACCACTGTGATGACCATCTTTCCAAAATGGTCTCAACGCATAATACCCTACAGGCTGTAGGCCTTTTAATAAAAAGCTATTTTCATTAATAGGGCTAGTGTTACCTTTATAGATATTACCGAAAACGTCTTTTTCTCCTTCGCAATTTGCACACGGGCATTTCTCTCTTAATGTTTTTAGGTTTATGTATGATTCTAATCCATCTTCCCATTTGAACAACATTAAATCATTAATGGATTCGTACGTTAGAAGATTGTATTTATCCTTCATTAAAAACGCTTATTATTTTGTGAGTATAATTTTTTGTGTTTGAATACCATCTTTATTTTGGAGCACAACAAAGTATATACCGCTGGATATATCTTTTGCTGAAAATTTTCTAAGATAATTTCCAGGCGCATGATAATGATTCACTAGTGTTTGAATTTGCCTACCTTTCAAATCAAAAATTGAGATAGTGATATTTTGTCCAGTTTCAACGCTATATGGTATTTTTGATAAAGGATTAAATGGGTTTGGAAAACTCTGATGAAGCGTCACAGTATTTGGAATAGTAATACTTGAAACCGTTGATAAATTTTCTAGATCAATAGGTGAAAAATTAAATTCGGCATCAGTTATATTTATAAATGAAAACAAAGGTTTCCACATTGTGCAGCTAAAACTTCCTACTATACCTTGGTCATTAATTTCTGTGATTTCAATATTGCCTTGTGTACCTATATACATATCATCTATTAAATTTTCAAAAAAAGAAGTTGCTAGAGAATCAAATGCTAATGAATCACCAGCATTACTTGTATCAGTAAAAAAAGATAGCCATTGGTTAGCAAACGTAGAATCTAGTCCTGGAATAAAAATTGCTAGAGTTGGGAAACTAAGAGGATCTTCTATGATCTCAATAAGATCACTTATACTTACATTCCAATCCCAAATTCGAGGTTGAACCGGAAAAGTTGTATCTTTTAGTATTGTAACAAATAAATCAAAAACATTTTCATCCTGTGGTGATATCCCCATCATCATGAAAGATGTTGAATCATTCATGGTCATGTTTAAAGCGCCACCCATATTGGTTGTATCATCTAAAGCTGATGAAAAAACTCCATTTTCAGCGCCACTATATGAAAAATTTATTGGACCTTGATATAATGTCTGTGAGAATAGTAATCCAAAGAATAAAGGGATAATATATTTCATTAAGACAAAAGGCGCTTTATGAATTTAATCTATTCGCCCCGTTTTAAAACAAGCATTAGAGAAGCGCCAATATTTCCAAACCCTGTCATTCCTTCAATTGGATTAGGAATCATGTAGCCATTCCCGAATAAGCGAATAGCTAATGGCAAGTCTTCAAACCAATAATCTAAATTTCCACCAACAACAACACCAATTCCGCCAGCATAATCTTCTTGCCAGCCTAATGAATATGTTAGACCTGATTCCATGCCAAGATGAATATTTTCTCCAAATAAATTTAGGATTGGCTGCAGATCAGTGGATAATATACCTGCTAGAGTAATTGATTTAATTTTTATTGGCTCTTCATCTCCAAAATCTTTATTAAATCCTAATGTGATTATTCGTCCCCCCATTGACATATTTATTGGCCCTATTGGAAAATAGGGAAGCGAGAAACTGACGCCTAGATTTGGTAATGAAGTCGGATTTTTTCCATCATCTGATTGTAGAGATGGTCTATAATAGACAGGCATTCCATAAAATACACTTGTACTAAAGTAATCAAGGTTTCCGAGACTATAATCTTCATAATCATCTTCACTAGCTGCCATGGAAATTTCTTTAGGTTCTTGTCTTTCAATCAAAGAGAACTTTCCATCCATATAGGTTTGTTGTGCAAGACCATCTTCAATTAAAAGGATTCCATTCTCTAGTTTTAAAAATTCAACATCTACGACTGGAATTTTTTCTGGCATTACTAAACCATCAGGAATAATAAAAACATACCTAGTATCTGAAGATGACAACTCCCCTTTTAAATTTGTACCATCATAAAAGGTAATTGTACCATTTATAGAAAACGCATATCCTATAGTTAATAGTGTGATTAATAGTTTTTTCATTTTTTACCCCTTTTGTTTAAATATAGCTAATGTGGGCCCACAGGGACTCGAACCCCGAACCGACGGATTATGAGTCCGCTGCTCTAACCAATTGAGCTATGGGCCCAAAAAGGAACAGAAATTATGCAAGAGGAACAATTAATTGAACAACTATAATTGTTTTATTCACTAACCTTTGATTCCTAATTTACTATTAAAGCAGAATGTCAAAAAAAGTAAATAAAAGAAAAAACGTATTTCAGATTTATGGTATTAATAATTGTTTACCAATACTTAATAGCTCAAACTATAATATAGTTGATATTTTTCTATCTGATGATAGCAATACTGATGTTAAAAAAATATTTAGTCATAAAAAATATCGGCAAAAGATTCACTATTTAAATAGAAATAATTTTAATGACAAATTTGGAGATTATAGAACTCAAGGTATAGTAGTTACATTCACTGGAAACTTAATAAAAAATATACAGGAGAGTAAATTTGATAAGCAAAATTCTTGTTTGTTAATACTTGACCAAATAGAAGATCCACAGAATGCAGGTCAAATTATAAGAACCTCAGAGTGCGCAGGGGTAGATGGAATTATTTTTCCACTTCACAATTCATTTAAAATATCAAATACAGTTCTTAATGTAAGCCAAGGAGCATTTGTAAATATACCTCTTTATGAGGTAACTAACATTAGCAGAACAATACAAGATCTGAAAAAAATGGATTTTTGGGTAGTCGGGATAGAAAATGGTTTAGATTCAAAACTATGGGATGAGGTCGATTACTCAGGTAGGATTGTAATAATCGTTGGAAGTGAAGGGAAAGGTATTAGAAAGAAAGTTCTTGATCATTGTGACTTTTCAGCAAGTATCCCTATGCAGGGATCGATAAACTCTCTTAATGTTTCTGCAGCAGTTTCAGCTATATTATTTGAAAGGTTGAGACAGATTAAATACTTATAAGGAATTATTATGGCATCAACTCATGATTATGTTAAAGACATTCGTAATGAAAATATAAAAATCTATATTAATGGAAAATATTACCATCGGTCCGAAGCTAAAGTATCTGTGTTTGACAGTGGATTTTTGCTAGGTGATGGTGTATGGGAGGGGATAAGGCTTCACAACAACAGATTAATTCATTTAGATAGTCATATTGATCGATTATTTAATGGTGCAAAATCAATAGCTATGGAAATACAGATGAGTAAGGAAGAAATAATTGATGCAATTTGGGCTACATTAAAAGAAAATAAAATGAATTCGGATACACATATTAGACTCATAGTATCAAGAGGTATTAAAAGCACTCCTTATCAGCATCCAAAGGTCACAATCAGTCCTCCAACAATTGTAATAATACCTGAATATAAAAGACCAAATAAAGAAGTTATTGATAAAGGGATACGACTTGTTTCAGTTCAAACCCGTCGTGATAGCGCTGTGCAAGACCCTAAGATTAACTCATTAAGCAAGATGAACTGTATAAGTGCCTGTATTGAGGCTGATAGGTTAGGAGCAGAAGAAGGTCTAATGCTAGACCCCCATGGATTTGTATCAACATGTAATTCAACAAACTTTTTTATTGTTGTAAATAATGAAATTTGGACCTCTACCGGTGAATATTGTCTTAACGGAGTAACAAGAGGTTCAATCATTAGTTTGTGTAAGGAAAATAATATCAATGTGATTGAAAAGAATTTTTTAATTGAAGATGTATATAATGCTGATGAAGCATTTGTAACTGGCACTTTTGCTGGTGTTATACCAGTAGTAGAGATTGATGGTAAAATAATGAGAAAAGGTCATTTAACAAAAGAAATACAAGATTGGTATATAAATGATATAAAAAATTTAGCTTAGCAATGATTTCTCAAAATCAAATAAGAATAGCTATGTGGTCAGGGCCGAGAAATATTTCTACCGCTATGATGCGTTCTTTTGAAAATCGAAAAGACACATTTGTAATTGATGAACCTTTTTATGCTTATTATTTATCTAAAACTGGTTTTGATCATCCAGGCCGTGAGGATGTGTTAAAATCTCAAAGTACAAAATGGAAAGATGTTGTAAATTTGATTATTGGTGATATTCCTGATAAAAAATTAATTTGGTATCAAAAACATATGGTGCATCATATTTCAAATAATCGAGATATAGGCTGGGTTAAATTTTTTAATAATTGTTTTTTAATTCGGCATCCTAAAGATGTAATCATAAGCTTTGCAAAACAAAGTCCGATAAATGGAATAAATGATTTAGGTTATATCCAACAGGTAAATTTATTTAAAAAGATTAATAATATAACCGGCAAGTATCCGCTTGTTTTTGATGCAAAAGATATTCTTACTGATCCAGAAAATTATTTAAGGATGATATGTCAATATTTCAAAATAAGTTTTTCAAAAAAAATGCTTAACTGGCCTAAAGGTCTAAGAGTAACTGATGGGATATGGTCACCATATTGGTATAAGAATGTGATAAACTCCAATTCATTTAATCCGTATAAAAAATCGTTAGAGAGTATTCCCAATCAGTATAAGAATCTATTAGATGAATGTTTACCGTATTATGATTATCTTTATTCCTTTAAAAAGTAATAAAGAATGAATGAACTCGTTTAGTTTTTTATTAATTAATACTAACTTATGCATGAAAAATCAGATAAAGATCTAACACTATCGGCAGCAATCAGAGGTTATTACAATTAAAAAATCATTTATAGTTGGTACATTATTATTCTTATTTACATCATGCGCTTCTTTCTCTAGCAAAGATCCGGTAGAATACAAACCGGTACAATATGCAAAAAATGATTACCGTGTATTAAAAAAAGAAAATCGTTATACTGGTACATTTATGATTCGTCAAAAGTCTAATGGGTTTTTTATTCCAGACGAAAAGATTTCAGTTGATATGGATATTGTCATATCATCCTTAAAAGTTCCATACCTTAGAGTGTCATACTATGGTAATCAACAACTTGCTATACCTGATGGTCAAACATTATCATTCTTTTTAGATAATGAAGAAATAAAGTTGAGTTCAAAGCGTGAATCAAATAGACTAAGAAAAGGAAATGAAGCGGTTGAGGTTTTATCGTATTTAGTAACTCGTGGTCAGATGAAAAAGGTATCTAATGGTCATAAAGTAAAATGTTCTTTACATAGTTATACTTTTCCGGTCCCGAAAGACATGAAAGATAATTGGAGCTCCTTTATTGATGAATATTGGCAGTGATTAATTTTTTATTGGAATAAATCGTACAATTCTACCAGGGTCTTCTAGAGCTAGATATATAAATCCTTCTGGGCCAGTTTCAACATCCCTAATTCTACTACCTGCTCTATAAACTATTTCTTGTTCAGTTACTTTGTTATCTTTTATTTCAAGTCTATATAGGTTTTCAAATTTAAGAGAAGAGACCAATAAATTATTTTCCCAGTTTTTAAATAATTCACCGTCATAAAAATCTATACCGCAAACTGCGATTGATGGAGTCCAATGGATCACCGGTTGTTCCATGCCTTTTTTGTGGGTGTATTTTGTTATTGTGGTCCCACTATAATTTTTCCCATATGTTATTTCAGGCCAACCATAGTTATTCCCAGACGATAAAATATTTAGTTCATCTCCTCCTTTAGGGCCATGCTCAGTTTCAAAAATAATTGATGAAACAGGGTGTATTGCCAATCCTTGAGGGTTCCTATTCCCATAAGTCCAAATTGATTTTATAGCATTCTTTTCTTGGATGAATGGATTATTTGTTGGAATAGATCCATCATCATGAAGCCTATGAATTTTCCCATTTGGATAGTCTAATAATTGTGCTTGATCACGCCTTCCTCTATCTCCAATTGAAAAATATAAATATCCTTCTTTATCAAATACTATGCGTGTTCCATAGTGAACAGTGACACCACTATAATATATATCATCTGCTTTATAAATTATTTTTTGATCAATCAGACTATTGTTTTTAAGTCTGGCCCTAACAATAGAAGTAAATGTTTTGT
>ERZ651768.973-NODE-973-length-21361-cov-3.262686_pt1 | contig 21361 bp, 21 predicted proteins | sample MGYA00514754_ERZ651768 | MGnify/ENA metagenome assembly ERZ651768
AGAAGAACATAACCCAGAGACGCCTAGAAAAGGTATTGCTGATATTACAGTAGCTAAACAAAGAAATGAGCCTACCGGAGACTTTCTGCTTACCTTTATTGGTCGTTATACTAAATTTGAGAATTATTCATCAGAGCCTGATATAAACGAGTCTTATACGTGATTTTAGGCGCTAGAGCTAGAATCAACTGCGACGCGCTTAAACATAATTTCAATATCTTAAAAAGAACTACTCCGGGTTGTATGGTAATGGCTACGGTTAAGGCTAATGCGTATGGCCATGATTTAAAAATAATTTCACAAGCACTTGAAGATGCAGATGGATTAGCAGTGGCAAGAATTTCTGAAATTCTTGATCTTCGAGATGCAGGGATTGATAAATCTATCATTTTAATGCCAGGTATAATCTCTGATTATGAATTAAATGTTGTATTTGAGAAAAACTCTGATCTGGTGGTGCATAATACAGAACAGATTTCATTATTGAAGAATCGAAGCCAAGGCAGTATTAAAGTTTGGCTAAAAATTGATACCGGTATGAATCGTCTTGGTGTAAGGCCCAAACAAGTAAGGGAAATGATTCATTCTTTAAGATCAATTAAATGTGTTAGAGAAATAGGTTTAATGACTCATTTAGCTAATGCGGATAATATAAATGACCATAAAACCATTCATCAAAAAAATACATTTCTTCAATTTACAGATAAATTTGATGGAGATATTAGTATTGCAAATTCTGCAGCTTTACTAGGCTGGCAGTCTGAAATCCTGACACCAAAAAAATATAATAACAATGGTGATTTTTGGATTCGACCAGGTATTTCTCTTTATGGTATATCACCATTTACTGATAAAACTTCAGCTTCTCTAGGACTGCAGCCAGTTATGAAATTTGAAGCGGATTTAATAGATATAAAATCTGTTTCTAAAGGAGATTCAATTGGATATGGAGGTACCTGGACATTTTCATCTAATAGTAATCTAGGGATAATTTCTGTTGGTTATGGCGATGGATATTCAAGGTATCTTCCATCTGGAACACCTGTTTTACTTAATGACCGGAAAGTGACTTTAGTAGGTTTGATATCTATGGATTTGGCAGCTGTTGACTTAGGTTTAAATAGTGGCGATAAAATTGGAGATAAAGTTATTTTATGGGGTGAAGGCTTGCCTGTTGAGGAAATTGCTGCTTATGCGAAAACAACTTCCTACCCGTTGGTCTGTGGCCTTTCTCAGCGTGTAGAGCGAATTATAGATTGACCAAAAATTAATTAGGATTTATTTGAGATTTTTCCTTTTAGATTGCGGTGTAAAAACACGAGCAGTTTTTACATGATTGTCACTACTTTGAAGAATTTCTATTGAATAATCTCTAATTTGCAGGTAGGCACCTGGTTTTGGAATAGTTTCTAGTTGCTCAAGTATTAGGCCGTTTAATGTTTTGGCCCCATCGGTAGGTAGCGACCAATTCATAATTTTGTTTGTTTCACGGACGTTAACTGAACCATCAACAATAAAGCTATTATCATTTTCTTTTTTAATGTCCTTGTTATTTATTGAAGGGTCGGTTGTAAATTCACCAACAATTTCTTCAAGTATATCTTCCAATGTTACAATTCCTTGAATATCGCCATATTCATCAACCACCATGGCAAAACGTTGTTTTAATTTTTGGAATTGACTAAGTTGAATATTTAGGGGTGTTCCTTCCGGGATAAAATAGGGTTCGCTGGCGAGTTTTTTAATATCTTCTTTGTATATATGAGGTTTATTTATACTATTAGCAAGTTTTCGGAGGTGTAACACACCTTTTACTTGATCAATATTTTCTTGAAATATAGGTAGTCTTGTATACTGACTTTTTTGAATGACTTGTTTTATTTTTTTAATATTATCATTTAAGTTTATTCCAATTACCTCAGTATGGGGTACCATAACGTCGTCAACGCTCACTTTTTCAAGATCAAGAATATTTAGTAACATGCTTTGATATTTTCTTGAAATAAGGCTGCCAGCTTCATAAACAATTGTCCGCAATTCTTCATTACTGAGAGAATTAAATTTTGTTTTCTCTCCTCGTATACCTAATAACCATAAGATCCCATTCGAAATAATACTGATGAGCCATACAAAAGGACGCATAATGAATAATAAAGGCATATAAATATAGGCTGCAGGAAAAGCAATTTTTTCTGGGTATAATGCTGCCAAGGTCTTAGGAGCTGCTTCCGAAAATATTAGTACAACAACAGTTAGAAATAGTGTTGCAAATGCAACTGCAGTTTCTCCGCCTATTTTTAAGGCTATTAAAGTAACAATTGCAACAGCCGTAAAATTAACAAGGTTGTTGCCAAGAAGTATCAGCCCAATGAGTCTATCTGGTTTTTGCAGTAGTTTTTCGGTTATTTGGGCTGCCTTGTTACCATTTTTTGCTTTATGCCGAAGTTTATACCTGTTTAATCGCATAAGTGCAGTTTCAGACCCAGAAAAAAAGGCCGAAAGTATTAGCAGTAGGATTAGAACACTTACAAGTGTAATCAGTGAAACATCATCGCCCAACGAATGAGCACCTCTTTATTTTCATAATATTTTATTAGTTGAGCAGTCTAATACCTTTCTGTCAAGGGTTCTTTGCATTATTATCTAACTTTAAGTTTTAGAAAATAAAAAAATAGTTATCAATGTTTAAAAATCTAACTGAAAATCTAAGTAGTGTTATAAGAAATCTTAAGGGCAAAGGAAGATTATCATCTTCGAATATCAAGGATACTCTTAGACAGGTTCGTCTAGCATTACTCGAAGCTGATGTCGCTCTTTCAGTGGTAAAAATATTTATAGAAAGAATTCGCGAAAAAGCCATCGGTAAGGCAGTCGAAAAAAGTCTTACACCTGGACAATCACTGGTAAAACTAATTCAATCAGAATTAACTAGTCTACTTGGTAACGAGTTGATTGAATTAGAATTTAAAGCTCAGCCGCCATTCATAATATTATTAGCTGGTATGCAGGGATCTGGTAAAACTACCACTGCCGCAAAACTTGCTTATCTAATAAAGAAAAAATACAAAAAGAGAGTTATGTTAGTAAGTACCGATATTTATAGACATGCCGCAATATTCCAACTTAAAACTCTAGCTAAACAGATAGGGGTGATGTGGTGCGAGAGTACTGAAAAAGATAATCCAAAAGAAATTATAAAACGCTCACTTAACGAGAGCAAAAAATTACACGCAGATGTTTTAATTGTAGATACTGCTGGACGCCTTCATATCGATGAAATTATGATGAAAGAAATATCTATCATTCAACAGAAGCTTCAACCTAACGAGATTTTTTTTGTTATAGATTGTATGGCGGGGCAAGATGCCGTGAATTTAACAAAAACATTCAATGAAAAAATAAATATTACTGGCATCATTTTAACTAAGACAGACGGAGATGCTAGGGGCGGCGTTGCATTGTCTGCCAGAGAAGTAACAGGAAAAGCGATAAGATTTGTTGGTGTAGGAGAAAAAATTGAAGATTTTGAAATTTTTTATCCCGATCGAATGGCATCAAGAATACTTGGTATGGGAGATATGTTGTCCTTGATTGATGATATTGAAGAAAAAGTTAATAAAGAAGAAACACTTAAAGTTACCAAAAAATTACAAAAAGGGAGTCGTTTTACCCTTGTTGATTATCGATCACAATTGGAACAAATGCTAAATATGGGGAATATTTCAGAAGTACTAATGAAGTTACCACTTGATACAAAATTAAACTCATCAGTAATTGAAAAAAATATTAACGAGCAGCAGATTAAGCGACAGATCGCTATTATTGACTCAATGACGTTAGGTGAAAGGAAGTTTCCAAAGACCATCAATGGATCCAGAAAAAAAAGAATAGCAAAAGGATCTGGCCAACAAATTCAGATAATTAATCGTCTACTAAAGCAATTTTTGCAAATGGAAAGGATGATGAAAAAATTATCAGGAAAAGGAATGAATAGATTTATGAATAGATTTTTAGGTGATGGCTCTTCTTCCAGATTTCACTAACTCCTCGCACATGATCAAAAATGTATAGTAAAATCGTTTCACATTCCTCTGAATACGCGTACAATGCTCGGTCTATTTAGGTTGGGTTTATATAAACATATACCTAAAAATTGTAGGTAAATAATCGAAATTTTATTATGGTAACTATTAGACTTTCAAGAGCAGGTGCGAAAAAACGTCCCTTTTATCATTTGGTTGTAACCGATAGTCGCAATAAAAGAGATGGTCGTTACATTGAGCGCCTAGGTTTTTTTAATCCAAGCGCTAAAGATAGTGAGGAAGATATTCGATTAGACCTAGATCGTATTAATTATTGGATAAGTAAAGGGGCTCAAGTCAGCAGTAGAGTTAGCGATCTTTTAAAACTTCAGCAAATGAGCAGGGAAGAGAGAAAATTAATAAAAAAATCTAAAGCAGATAAAAAGCGTATGAAAAGACAAGAGAAAAAAGCCGAAGAAGAACCACCAGCTGAGACCAAAGCTGAACCCGAATCAGCCGAAGAAGAACCACCAGCTGAGACCAAAGCTGAACCCGAATCAGCTGAAATAAAAAAAGAATAATTTTATATATTTTATGTTCGTGTAAGATTTGGGGCAGATGACTCAAAGTGAAGAAAAGTTGAATGAACCAGTTATCCTAGCAAAGATAACAGGCCATTATGGTGTAAAAGGATGGCTAAAAATATTTTCTTATACCGATCCACAAACTGCGATATTAAATTATCAGAAATTTCTAATATACAAATATGGATATTGGGAGAACATTCTAATAAGCGAAGCTAAGAAACATGGAAAAAAGATAATAGTTAAGATTAAAGGGATTGATGATCGTGAAATAGCAGAAGATTTTATTGGTTTAAAGATAGGTATTTTTAGAGAAAAATTACCTATACTCGAAGGTAATCAATATTACTGGGCTGACCTAGAAGGTCTTAAGGTAATTGATAGGACCGGAAAATTTTTGGGGAAGGTATCGTATATATTAAAAACTGGAGCTGACGACGTGCTGGTGGTTCAAGAAGAAAATGAAGAAAAAGAAATATTGATTCCTTTTATTTTTGGTGACGTGATTCTAGATGTAAATCTTTCTGAAAGTAAAATTAAAGTAGATTGGCAATGGGATTAATATCATGGATATAAGAATTATTAGTCTCTTCCCGAAAATGATAGAAGATGTTCTCCAATATGGAGTTTTAGGAAGAGCAAAGAAAAATAATCTACTATCTTTCAAGTATATAAATCCTAGGGATTTTTCAAAAGATACACATCGGACTATTGATGATCGGCCCTATGGAGGTGGACCTGGTATGGTTATGAAATATGAACCATTATCTTTAGCTATTAAGAGCGCAAGAGAGGGTTTATCAGATACTTGTCCAGTTATATGTTTAGGGCCCCAAGGTAAATTATTTGATCAGGAGGCAGCAAAACGCTTTTCTAGCTTGCCAGGTTTTATTTTAATTTCAGGACGATATGAAGGTATTGATGAACGGATTATAGAATCATTTGTTGATGAAGAACTATCAATTGGTGATTTTGTTTTAAGCGGTGGGGAGATACCAGTTTTAGCAGTTATAGATGCGGTTGTACGTTTAATTCCTGGAGTACTCGGTGATGAATCATCTGCGAAACATGATTCATTTATGGGCGGCATTTTTGATACTCCCCACTATACAAGACCAAAAGAAATTGATGGACAATCTGTTCCAGAAGTACTGCTATCAGGTGATCATGAGCGTATAATTAAGTGGAGAGCAGAGCAAGCTATAGGAAGAACTTACTTACGTAGGCCAGATCTTATAAAAAAACTAAATCTAAATGAAGAACAAAAGACAATGATAGAAGAATATTTGAAAAACCATCTTTTATATGATCAATAGTTTATAGTTCTTTCTGATATAGATATAACTAGGTATGAAAAAATGAGTAATTTGATTGATGTTCTAAATAAAGAGCAAATGAAAAAAGAAATCCCAGAATTTTCACCTGGGGATACTGTTATTGTTCAGGTTAAAGTAAAAGAAGGAAAACGTGAGCGATTACAAGCTTATGAGGGAGTCGTTATTGCAAAACGTAACCGTGGATTAAATTCTTCATTTACAGTACGTAAAATATCACACGGAGAGGGTGTTGAAAGGGTTTTTCAAACCTATAGCCCTGTCGTTAATGAAATTAAAGTTAAACGCAAGGGTGATGTTCGTAAGGCAAAGTTGTACTATTTGCGTGAGAGGAGTGGTAGATCTGCAAGGATAAAAGAAAAAATTTAGCGCTTAGAAATTTATTTTTCGATTTTGTTATCGAATGCAATATTGCTTCTTTTTAAAATTATTACGTTAAAATTACTTAAACACATAATGGTTAATAATTAATGAGCATATTTCTTAGAGAAAAAATATTGCGGAAGTTTATGCTGGTTTTATTAATATCAGTAATCCCATTTTTTTCTGGTTGTACTGTTCTTTTTTCCTCTGTTGTAAGCGATTTTTCTGATAATTTAATGGCAGCTGTTCAAAATCAACATGATCCAGAAGTTGTAAGGGATGGTGCTCCTGCCTATATGTTACTGTTGGATAGTTTTATAGAAGGAAACCCCAATAACCCAGTTCTATTATCCGTGGCAGCAAGTATTTATGCTTCGTATGGTAGTGTATTTTCTTCAGATGTTGAAAGGGCATCTCGATTAACACAACGTGCGCTTGAATATGGTAACAAAGCCTTATGTATTTCGTATACACCCTCGTGTAATTGGCAAGGGATGGACTACATGGATTATGAAGCAACCTTAACTGATTTAAATGCAAAGCACTCTAGAATGATTTTTTCGTATGGCGTCGCTTCATTAGCTTATGTACGTGCACACAGCAGTGATTGGAATGCTATTGCTCAATTACCATATATAGAAGCGTTACTAAAAAAATATATTGAAATAGGGGGGGAAGATATTGATACAATTTATACTTATCTTGGAATTCTCGTTACCCTGAGACCTCCCGCTCTTGGTGGGGAACAAGAAAAGGGTAAGCAATATTTTGAGAGCGCAATAAAAATAAGTTCAGGAAAAAACTTAAGCGCAAAAGTTGAGTATGCTCGAGGATATGCTCGCCCACTTTATGATCGAAAGCTGCATGATAGGCTATTGAATGATGTAGTTTCTGCAAATCCTAGAGTTTTAGGCTACACATTAACAAACGTTCTAGCACAAAGGGAAGCTAAGGAATTATTATCTTCAGCCGATGATTATTTCTAAGGTTTATCTTTTATCAATGCAAGTTTCTGAATGAGAGATTTTAGATGCGAAAGTTAACTTTTTCTTTAGTTTTTTTAGCAATTCTATTTAGTAAATCATCTTTCTCGCAAACCTTGATTAAGATTGCCACGCTTGCACCACAGAATACAGCCTGGGCAACTCATTTTCAGTCAGCAGCAGCAGAAATAAGTGAGTTAACTGATAATCGGGTAAAACTTAAGTTTTATTGGGGAGGCTCCCAAGGCAATGAAAAAAAAGTTTTGCAAAAAATAAAGATAGGCCAACTTCATGGAGGTACTTTTACTCCAACAGATTTTCAAGAAAGATATCCTGATGTAAATATTATTGGACTTCCATTCCTATTTAAAAGTATAGATGAAGTTAATTTTGTTAGAGAAGTCCTAGATAAAAAAATGGAAGAAGGCTTTAATGAACTTGGTTTTGAAATATTTGGCTTCGCTGGCGGCGGTTTTGCATACATTATGTCTAACAGACCAGTCATAAGGTATTCTGACATGACAAATAAAAAAATATGGATACCACAAGGCGATTTGATTAGCTATCAAACAATGAAGGCTCTCAATTTAGTTCCAGTACCATTAGTCCTTACCGATGTTCTTACTGCGCTCCAAACAGGCTTGATTGATATTGTATCAATTCCTCCAGTTGTTGCTTTAGCCTTACAGTGGCACACAAAAATAAAATATTTTACAAGAGTGCCTGTTTTATATGCTATGGGATTTATGGCAATTGATAATAAAATTATGAATAAAATAAGTGCTGAAGATAAAAACGTACTATCTAAGATTCTAAGAGAGACATATGCATTAGTAGATGCATCAAACAATAAAGATACAACAGACGCGATAAATGCACTCTTTAATGTAGGTATTGAAGAAGTGGATGCAATTCCGGATGAAATTGAGGATATAAGGAAATCAGCATTACTTGTTAATCAAAAGATGGCTGAAGAAGGCATGTTTTCCAAGAAATTATTCGATGAAATTCAAATTCTTATAGAACAGTTCCGGCAAAACCAAAAACACCATTTTTAGCATAATGTTAGAGCGAATAAAAAAGTGGAGTATTTCAATCGAGAATACTATCTTGGCTATTTTATTTTGCTTGATGATTTTTCTTGCAATAAGCCAAATAATTCTACGCATTTTTTTTAGTTCAGGCTTTGTATGGGCCGATGAATTAATTAAATATTTAGTTCTTTGGATTTCACTCATTGCTTCTATTTCAGCGGTAAGAAGTGATCGTCATCTCCGTATAGATTTAGTATCACATTTCATACCTAAGGATTATTTTCCTCTTATTCGTATCGTTATTGATCTCTTTTCTTCAATCATATGTGGATTAATTTCATGGCAAGCATATCGATTTCTACGTCTATCTATAGAATTTCAAGAAACTGTTTTGGTCAATATACCCGCATGGATAATATATCTTGTATTACCATTTGCATTTTTGGTTATGTCTTACCGCTTCTTTTTATCTTTTTGTCATCAGATATTTAAGATATATAAACTGAAAAAATTATGATTTTATTTCCAATTATTCTTCTCATATTGGGCATTTTTGGCGCCCCTTTGTTTGCGGTTATAGCTGCTAGCGCCATGCTTGGGTATCAACAAGAAGGAATTGATTTAATGGCCTTACCAATTGAGATTCTTGGAATTGCCAATATGCCATTTTTGTCAGCGATACCCTTATTTACATTTGCAGGATATTTACTTAGTGAAAGTGGAGCACCAAAGAGACTGGTTAGAATTACCAATGCAATTTTAGGTTGGATGCCAGGGGGATTGGCTTTAGTTTGCCTTGCGGCTTGTGCTTTTTTCACTGCTTTTACAGGGGCTTCAGGAGTTACAATAATTGCTTTAGGAGCTTTCCTTTATCCCGCGCTGCGGCAGGATGGCTACGAAGAAAACTTTAATTTAGGATTAATCACAACTTCAGGTAGTCTCGGTTTATTATTTGCTCCATCTCTACCGCTTATCCTTTATGGCGTTATCGCAGGTGTATCAATCGATAATCTTTTTCGATCAGGAATTTTACCTGGTTTACTAATGCTAGTTTTTCTGTCTGGATATTGTTTATGGGTGTGTAAGGAAAACAAAAGAACCTTAAAACCTTTTAGCGCAAGGGAGTTGATTGGCTCTCTTCGGGAATCAATGTGGGAGATTCCATTGCCTTTTATTGTTTTAGGTGGAATATATTCAGGTTATTTTGCAGTTTCTGAAGCTGCTGCCGTAACAGCGTTGTATGTTTTAATAGTAGAAGTATTGATATTAAGGGAAATTAAAATCCGTTCATTAGCACGTATTATGAGCGACTCAATGATACTTGTCGGAGGAGTGTTAATTATTTTAGCCGTATCTCTCGCTTCAACCAATTACATGATTGATACCGGAGTACCTGAGAAGTTGTTATCCTATATTACCGATGTTGTATCCGACAAAAATCACTTTTTAGTTCTATTATTATTCTTCTTATTAATTCTTGGGGCTATTCTTGATATTTTTTCAGCCATTGTTCTTGTTGTTCCTATTATTATTCCTATAGCAGTTCAATATGGTATAAATGAAATTCACCTTGGAATAATCTTTTTGGCAGCAATGCAACTCGGGTATTTGACGCCACCTGTCGGGTTAAATCTTTTTATTGCTAGCTATCGTTTTAAAAAACCAATTTTAGATGTTTATAAGGCAACATTCCCGTTTTTAGTTATTCTCTTTATAACTGTTGTAATTATTACATTCTTACCGAGTCTTTCTTTGGCATTACTTCCAGATTAGCTTTTTTTAGATATAGCGTTATTCAATAGGAGAGTATTAAGTTGAGCATTAAAAATATAATAAAAACTTTTTTTTCTAAATTATTGTTGGGTCTAGATGGATTTAGAAAATTTCTACACTTATTTCTTCTTTTGTTTATTTTCTTATTTATTATTGGAGGATTATCTAATAAGATTATGATTATTAAAGATAATTCCTCACTAGTGATTGCACCGATTGGTAATCTTGTAGAACAATATGAAGGAGATCCTTACGATCGTGCGCTGTCAGAAATATTAGGCGATGAGTCTCAACAAGTTTTAGTGCAAGACATCATTGATTCTTTAGAACTTGCTAAAAATGACCCTCGTATAAATTCTGTTGTTTTTGAATTGGATGGTTTAGCTAATTCCATAATGAATTCAAAACTTGAGCGTATTGCTGTTGCAATAAAAGAATTTCGTAAAACATCAAAGCCTGTTTTTGCTTTCGCTAATTATTATAACCAAAACGCTTATTATTTGGCTGCTCATGCAAACAAAATTTATATGGATCCCAATGGAATTATCATGTTTCAAGGATTTGGTTCATATGTAAACTATTACAAACATCTCATAGATAAATTAAAAATTGATTGGAATGTTTTTAGAGTTGGAACCCATAAATCTGCTGTTGAACCATTTATTCGTAATGACATGTCTGAAGAAAATCGTGTATCTCGTTTGAAAATATTAAATGAACTTTGGAAAAAATATGAGAATGATATTTTAGAGAAACGATCGTTATCTGAAAATTCACTGACAAATTTTTCTCAAAACTTATTGAAATATATTGAAGAAGAGAATGCAGATTTTGCACAATTAGCCAAAAAATACGAATTTGTCGACGACCTTATAACTGAAATTGAATTTCATAAAAAAATGACATCTTTTTCAGGAGTAGATATAGAAAATGAAAGAGGGTATCAATCGATTATGCTAGTTGATTATTTAAGTAAATCTCAACCTTTAATAACATCTGAAAATCAAGAAAAAAATATTGCCATTATTATTGCTTCAGGTGAAATATTACATGGAATCCAACCCCCAGGAACTATAGGTGGAAAGTCTACGGCTAGACTTCTTTTAGATGCACGTCAGGACAAAACTGTACAAGCTGTTGTTCTCCGGATTGATAGTCCGGGGGGAAGTGCCTTTGCATCAGATCAAATTTTGAGCGAAATTGTAGCGCTGCAAGCAGCAGGAAAGCCCGTTGTTGCTTCAATGAGCAGCCTTGCTGCGTCAGGCGGTTATTGGATTTCCATGGCTGCTGATAAAATTCTTGCCAGAGAAACTACAATTACGGGTTCAATAGGCATTTTTGGTATGTTACCTACATTTCAGAGATCTTTTGATGCTATCGGCATAGGGACAGATGGAGTTGGTACATCACCATGGTCAGGAGAATTTCGTCTTGATCATAAAATGTCTCAAGATTCAAAGATTTTATTCCAGAAAATAGTTGATCAGGGATATGATAATTTCATAACGAAAGTTGCAAAATATCGAAGGATGGATAAAGGGGATGTGGATACTATAGCGCAAGGTCAGATTTGGACAGGTAATAATGCACTAACTATGGGGTTAATTGATCAAATTGGTGATTTGGAAGAATCAATTATAGAAGCTGCTAAGTTGGCTGGTATTGAAGAAGGTTATGGGCAAAAATATTTTGATAAAGAATTGACTCCTTCAGAACAGTTTACAATTGATTTTTTGAGTGGACTCAATCATTTTGGCTTCGATTTATCCTTTTTGAAGGGTCGCCATTCACCTTTGGATAATGTTATTGGTTTCTTTGAATCCATTTCATCATCATTATTGCGGTTTAATGATCCAAAAGGAATCTATGCTCACTGTTTTTGTTCGTTAGTGTTATAAGGTTCCAATCATCTGTATTTATGTTTAGAGAGACTGCACCACTGGTTGACAGGTTTGCGATTTTTTTTATAGATAGCAGGTTAATTAATTCAATAAGTCCTGGATTGTGACCAATAATCATTAAATTGTTAACGTCTTGGTTTTGTTCTTCAATAATACATACAAGGTTATAGATATCGGCAAGATAAAGTCGGTCATCTTTAGTTAATAAATTCTCATTGTATTTTATTGTTTTAGCTATAATCAATGCAGTTTCCCATGCTCTGGTTGCCGAACTAGATAATATTTTTAAAGGTTTTATTTCAGCGTCTCTTATTCTTTGGCTCATAATTAACGCTTCGTTTCTTCCATTTTTTGTTAATGGCCGATTTTTATCGAGATATTGTTCATCTTGCAGAGATGATTCAGCATGACGAACTATAGTTAAGTTCTTCATATTGTTTTAACTACATTAATCCTGTTTGCAGTCGTGCTTCATCTGACATCATGTTTTGATTCCAGGGAGGATCAAAAGTAAGTTCAACATTAACTTTTTCAACAGTCGGAATTACGGCTATTTTTTCTTTCGCATCTTGAACTAAGATTTCACCCATACCGCATCCAGGTGCTGTAAGAGTCATATCAATGTTAATTACACGATTTCCATTTTTATTTACATCTATATCACATCTATAAATAAGACCTAAATCAACTATATTTATCGGGATTTCTGGGTCGTAGCAAGTTTTTAATTGATCCCAAACTACTTTTTCAAAATCTTTACTTGTTGCATTTGAGGGGATAGATGGTGGGAGCTCTACTTCTTTTCCTAATGCATCAGCATCAGAGCCAGAAATACGAAATAGATTTCCTTCAATATAGATTGTAAAGCTTCCGCCGAGTGATTGGGCAATAAAACCTGGAGTGCCCTTTTTGAGTATTAATTTTTCCCCAGCAGGGATAATCACTGCTTCTACATCACGGCTTAGAGTTACTGGTTCATTTGCATGTCCAAACATATAATTTATTCCGTTGAAACCAAATCATCGCTGTTGATTGCTGCTTTCAATGCATGCCAAGAAAGTGTTGCGCACTTCACTCTTGAAGGGAATTGTTTAACCCCACCTAAAGCCATTAATTTGCCAATATCTATTTTCTTGTTTGGATTTTCTTTTTGCTCTCTACCTGTAAGGTAGGAGAGAAATATATCAGAAAATTTTAATGCCTCATTTGTATTTTTTTCATTCATCATATCAGTTAACAAAGAAGCTGATGCAATAGAAATTGCACATCCAATACCTTCAAAAGATATTTTTTTTATTTCGTTTTTATTATTAATGTTGAGGTATATATTTAATTTATCACCGCAAAGAGGATTAATTCCTTGGGCAGAATGAGTGGCATCTGACATTTTACAAAAATTATGAGGAGCTCTAGCATGGTCTAGAATTAATTCTCTATAAAGCTCTTGGAGATTGTCAGTGTGGATATTATTGTTAGTCATATTCTAAAAATTTTTTTTGTTTTTCTTATGGCTGCAATTAAGCGATCAATATCATCTTCATTGCTATAAAGGCCTAACGATGCTCTAGCTGTTCCAGATATTCCATAAAAATCCATGACAGGCATAGCGCAGTGGTGCCCAGTTCGAATTGCTACTCCCTCATTGTCTAAGATACTTCCAACATCATGTGGATGTATATCTTTTATAAGAAATGATTGTAAGCATGATTTTTTGGCGGCCGTACCTATAAGAGAAATACCCTCTATTTTTTTTAAATTATTAACCAAATATGAATGCAATTTTTCTTCATGAGCTTGGATTTTATCCAAACCAATATCACAAACATATTCTACTGCTTTTCCAAAACCAGCAGCTCCTGAAATATTCGGCGTTCCAGCTTCAAACTTAAAAGGCAATTTATTGAATGTAGTGCCAGAGAAACGCACTTCAAGTATCATGTCTCCACCCCCCTGGTAAGGAGGCATTTTTTCTAATAGTGCTTCTTTTCCATAAAGAACACCAATCCCAGTTGGACCATACATTTTATGACTTGAAAATACATAAAAGTCAGCGTCTATTTTCTGTACATCTATTTTTGTGTGTGGAATTGCTTGAGCACCATCAATTAAAACTGGAATATTCAATTGGTGAGCTTTTTTTATGATTTGATCGATAGGTAAAATTGATCCAAGCGCATTCGATACATGGGCAATGGATAAGATTCGAACTTTTTCATCCAGTAAATCAATAAGCTTTTCTATTTCAATTTCACCTTTTTTATTCATGGGAGCAATGACAAGTTTTGCATTAGTTTGATCGCAGAGTAGCTGCCAGGGGACTATATTTGAGTGATGTTCAAGGTGGGTAATAAGAATTTTATCACCGGGTTTTATATTTGGCCTACAAAAACTTTGTGCCACAAGGTTAATTGATTCAGTGGTACCTCGAGTGAAAACAATTTCATCGGTTGTAGCTGAGTTAATAAATGTTGAAATATGGTTACGAGCGTTCTCATAAATATTTGTTGCTCGATGGCTTAGTGTATGTATGCCTCGGTGAACGTTAGCATGGTCTTCTTTTAAGTATCTTGAAATTTCATCAATTACAACCATGGGAGCCTGGCTTGATGCGGCAGTATCAAGATAAACAAGTGGATGATTATTAATTTTCTGATCCAACGATCGGAAATCATTGCGATAAGCATTGATATTCTTATGGGCATTATTTTGTGTTTCTAGATTATTCATACTCACATCTCATGAATTAATCTTAAAAATTTCTGTTTTAAAATATTTTCTAAATATTTTTTTACACTGTTAATTTCAATTTTATTAGTTATAAAATCAATAAATGAACTAGTTAATAAACGTTTAGCCTCAGCACGATTGATACCTCTAGTTTGCATGTAAAACAATAATTGTTTATCGATTTGACCAATTGTGGTGCCATGACTGCATTTAACGTCGTCTGCATAAATTTCTAACTCAGGTTTCGTATTAATCTCAGCATTTTCAGATAAAAGGATATTCTTGTTAGATTGATGCGCATCGCTACCATCGGCATTTTTTTGGACAATAGCTTTGCCATTAAAAATACAACGTGAATTTTTTCCGATAATTCCCCTATAGTTAATAATACTTTTTGTTTCTCCTATTTGATGATCAGCCACTATATGATTATCAATATGTTGTTTGCTCTCTGAAAGATAGACTCCATTTATTTGAGCTTTGCCATCGATATCAATCATTGTAGTTATAACGTCATTTCTTATTAAAGATCCACCTATGTCAACGGAGGTATAGTTTAGAGTAGCATTTCTGTTAATTGTCACTAAAGTTTTTTCAAGTTGCATATGACAGTTACTTCTTTCTTGAATTTTTAAAAAATCAATTTGTGAATTCTCGAGTAATTCAATTTGAATTACTGAATTTGTAAATTGCTTTAAATCTCCTTTTGATACTTGCAATTCAATAATTTCTGCTTTTGAATTTTGGTTAGCATTAACTATTATTCTGGATTGAGAAATATGATTAGCACTTGTTGTTTCATCGAATAATAGAAAGGCAATAGGTTTTTCTATTTCTATATTTTTTTTAATATTAATTAATAAACCATCATCAAGAAGGGCGGCATTTAGGCTGGCCATGGGGTCATCAATATAGATACATGATTTGTCACTTATTTCAGAAAAGCGTTCAACGGTGAAGCCAGTATTCTCCATTGATTGAAATGGTGAAAGAAAGTCTTCCCTTATAATTCCATTTTCAAGCACTATCCAATGCGCATCTATATTTTTAGTATATTTGGTAACTTCTGAAAAGGTTTTAGTGTTATGAGAATTTTTTGGAATTCCATTTTTTAAACAAGCATTGCTTAATTCTATTAGAGGAGATGGATCTGTAAATTTCCATTCTTCGTGATCAGAAGAAGGTATTCTGAATTGTCGAAATTTTTTCAGAGCAGTTTTACGAACTGATTTAAGGCTATTTATGGTCATATCAAAGACTATTTTTTTTATATTTATTCTGAATCCATTCATATCCATTTTTTTCAAGTTCAATCGCCAGATGATGGTCCCCAGAATGGATAATTTTTCCTGCAGACAAGATATGAACATAGTCAGGTCTGACATAATTTAGTAATCTTTGATAATGGGTGATAAGGACAATAGAGCGTTTTGGATGACGGACAGCATTAATACCTTCAGCAACTAAAACGAGGGCATCAACGTCTAGGCCAGAATCTGTTTCATCTAAAATTGATAAACTAGGTTCAAGTATTGTCATTTGTAATATTTCATTACGTTTTTTTTCTCCCCCTGAGAAACCTTCATTTACATTTCGATTAAGAAAACTTGGATCTATATTTAGTTTTTTTATTGTTTTTCGAGCTAATTCTAAAAATTCAAATGCATCTATTTCATCTTTTTTTTGATATTTTCGTTTTGCATTTAATGCCGCTTTTAATAAATAACTATTATTTAATCCTGGTATTTCAACTGGATACTGGAATCCCATAAATATTCCTTCACACGCTCTATCTTCAGGCTCCATTTCGAGAAGATTTTTTCTCTTGTATGTTATCGAACCTTTAGTTACTTCATAGTCAGGATTTCCTGCTATTACTTGAGCAAGAGTGCTTTTTCCTGAGCCATTGGGCCCCATAATCGCATGAACTTCACCCTCGCCAATTGTTAAGGAGAGTTCATTTATTATTTTAGTTTTATCTAATTCTACTTGTAGATTTTTTATGTTTAGCATTTTTATCCAACTGCTCCTTCAAGGCTAACATTTACGAGGTTTTGGGCTTCAACAGCAAATTCCATAGGAAGTTCTTTGAAGACTTCCTTGCAAAATCCATTGACTATCATATTTACAGCATCTGTTTCTGATAGCCCTCTTTGTTTACAATAAAATAATTGTTCATCTGCTATCTTTGATGTTGTAGCTTCATGTTCTATTGTGGTATTAGGATTTTTTGATTCGATATAAGGGACAGTATGAGCTCCACATTTCTTTCCAATAAGTAACGAATCGCATTGTGTGTAGTTACGGGCATTAGTTGCCTGAGGGTAAGCGCGAACTAAACCTCGATATGTATTTTGTGCAGAACCGGCTGAAATTCCTTTAGAAATTATCGTGCTTCTAGAATTTTCGCCAATATGAATCATTTTGGTGCCAGTATCAGCTTGTTGAAAATTGTTGGTGACAGCTACTGAATAAAATTCACCAACCGAATTATTACCACGTAAAACACAGCTTGGATATTTCCACGTTATAGCGGAACCAGTTTCAACTTGAGCCCAGGATATTTTTGAGTTATCTCCTCTGCAATCTCCTCTTTTCGTCACAAAATTATAGATTCCTCCTTTTCCTGAAGCATCACCTGGGTACCAGTTTTGTACAGTTGCGTATTTAATTTCTGCATCTTTTAGGGCGACCAACTCTACCACTGCTGCATGGAGTTGGTTTTCATCTCTCATGGGCGCTGTACAGCCTTCAAGGTAGCTTACATAACTCCCTTCATCAGCAATAATTAGCGTTCGTTCAAATTGACCTGTATTTGCAGCATTAATTCTGAAGTAAGTTGATAGTTCCATCGGGCATCTGACACCCTTTGGGATATAGACAAAAGATCCATCACTAAAAACTGCCGAATTTAAAGCTGCAAAAAAGTTATCCCTATAAGGTACAACGCTCCCTAGGTATTTTTTTATTAATTCTGGATGTTTCTCTACAGCTTCGGAAAATGGGCAAAAAATAACACCAGCCTCTGATAATTTCTTCTTAAAGGTTGTTGCAACTGAAACACTGTCAAAAACAGCATCAACAGCAACCCCTGCAAGTTTTGCATGTTCATGCAAAGGTATTCCTAGTTTTTCGTAGGTTTCCAGTAATTTTGGATCAACTTCATCAAGACTTTTTGGTTTTTCATCATCTGATTTTGGCGCCGAAAAGTATGAGATATTTTGATAATCAATTGGTTTGTAACGAACATGTGACCAAGTCGGTTCATCTAGGGTAAGCCAGTTTTTGTAAGCTTTAAGGCGCCATTTAAGCATAAAGTCAGGTTCATTTTTTTTAATTGAAATTCCCTTTACTATTTTTTCATTAAGCCCTGGAGGGAAACTATCTGATTCAATATCAGTGATGAAGCCATGCTCGTAGGTACGATTGATAAATTGATCAATTTCTTTATTACTCTTTGCCATTTAGTGAACCTTGATATTTATTGGTATTCCAGAGAATTTATGAGTTTTTTTTCTATTTTGACCATTTCTAAGGTCAGTCAAACTGATGTTTTCGAGAGTATTACGAATAGCCCGATTAATTTTTTGCCATGCTTTTCCAACACCACATTGAGACTCCAAGCTACACGAATGGTAAGAAGCGCTACACTCAGTGATAGCAACAGGACCTTCAAAAGCATCAATGATTTCTGCGGCACTAATAGCCGAAGATTTTTTAGCTAGCGAGTAACCTCCTTGAGAACCTCTGATTGATGTAACCAGTTTAGCTTTACTTAATGTTTTTAGAAGTTTGCTAACAGTGGGTAAGTTTAAACCTGTTCTAGAGGCTATTTGTGAAGCGCTCATAACTGTATCTTGCTCATTGGCAAGATGAGCCAAAACAAAAATTCCATAATCAGTTAATTTTCTAATTCGTAACATAATTTTATAATAAGTTTAAATAGGACTATTTTAGTCCTATTTTATTTAAGTAGCTAGTATTTTATCCAAATTGAAATAAAATTCTTTCAACTAATAGGAAGGAAGTAATAGAATATTGTTATGCTTATAGTGATCATTAAGACTTAGCATGGTCAAGAATAATATTATGGAGAAAATGCATGAACGTTAGTGAGTTAAACTCAATAGCAAAAGCCATGGTTTCAAATGGTAAAGGGATTCTAGCTGCCGATGAAAGCACTCCCACAATTAAAAAAAGATTCGATACTATAGGCGCTGAATCAACATTTGATACTCGTCAGCGTTATCGTGAAATGCTCTTCACAACTGAAGGATTAAATCAGTATATTGGCGGCGTTATTTTATTCGATGAAACTTTAAGACAAAGTACTACTGAAGATATTCTTTTTCCTAAGTATCTAAGTGATCTAGGTATTGTTCCAGGTATTAAGGTAGATGCAGGCGCTAAACCTCTTGCTGGATATGAAGGAGAAACTGTTACTGAAGGTTTGGATGGTTTACGTGATCGTTTAGCAGAGTATTCAAATTTAGGAGCAAAATTTGCCAAGTGGAGAGCCGTAATCCATATTAGTGAGTCTGTTCCTTCAGGTTTTTGTATAAAATCTAATGCTCATGCCTTAGCAAGATATGCTGCTCTTTGCCAGGAAATTAATATCGTGCCAATAGTTGAGCCTGAGGTTCTTATGGATGGTACGCACGATATTTCTCGTTGCGAGGAAGTTACTGCCGACGTTCTAGATGTTGTTTTTTCTGAACTTTCAGATCATGGTGTAGTGCTAGAAGGTATTGTCCTAAAACCGAATATGGTAATTTCAGGTAGTGAAGCATTAAATAGAGCAGATCCAAGCGAGGTCGCAGAGCTAACCCTCCGTTGTCTGATATCACATGTTCCAAAAGAAGTTCCAGGGATTGCTTTTTTATCTGGAGGTCAGACAGCAGAAGAAGCAACTGAGCACTTGGATCTTATGAATAAAGTTGGTGATCTACCTTGGGAATTGTCATTCTCATATGGCCGCGCTCTACAGGCCCCAACATTATCTGCTTGGCAAGGTAACGAAGATAATTTCTCCTCTGGGCAAGAGGCGTTATTAAAGAGAGCACGACTAAACGGCTTAGCGCATTATGGGCAGTACGATGTTTCTATGGAGACGGAAGATTGAGCTAACAATTCTTTTTGAGATAAATATTCGTGGTTTTATGATCTATCTTTAGAAGGGTTATTTCGTCCCATCTGCTTTAATTGGTCTTTTGACATAAATTCTTTTACAAAATCAATTCTAGCTTCAAATCTGATTCGCTGTATTTCCTCTATATTTGGTAGGGCCAGCGCCCTCTGAAGAAAATTAACTCCGCCCATTAGATCGCCAATCATAAAACGATATTCCGCCATATAATAATGAGCTTCAGCAGGATTGTCTGCTTCAATAGCTGCTCTAGAAATCAACCTAACTTGCTCAGGAGTAGGGGGGATGTTATTTAGTAAATCAAGAAGTATTTCATGGGCAAGTAGCGCGTTATTAAGTCGTAATAATGCTTCAGCATAATGGATAACAAGAGGAATGTTCCGGGGAAAGAGTTCCATAGCACGATCGAATGTATCTTTAGCTTCATTAATGAGTTCAAGGTTTAGTTGAGATTCTGCTAAACCAATATGGTATGCAATGATTTTGTGATCTCGATTAAGTAGTTCTTCAAAAATTTGATTAGCTTTTTTATGTTGCCCCGCCCTTTGATATGCTAGTGCACGACCGTATTTTTTTTCATCCGATTGATTTTGGTAATTTTGTATTTCAAATAGATCAATTGCGTCTTCAATGGTTCTTTGACTAGATACTAAAAGACGAGACTTTGTAATTCCATAATTATGGGTATCTTGTGGCATTCTATTTGAGTATGCTTTGGCTCTATTTCTTGCCTCTGAAATTCTTGCGCTAGAGATAGGATGTGTCTTTAAAAATTCTGGTATTCGAGATGCAGAAAGAGCAGTTTTTTTAGAAATTACCTCAAAAAATGAGGCCATCCCGTGAGGGTTAAAACCTGCTTGAGCAAGCGCTGATATACCAATTCGATCTGCTTCATATTCATTAGTTCGAGTAAAATTGATTTGCTGTTGAGCTTGCGCTCCTTGAGCAACAGCCATCGCGCCTTGAACTGCATCAGAACCTGCTCCAGCCGCGCCCGCTATAATCGCTCCCAACATTATTGCAGTTGAAAGAATGCTTTGACGTTGTCCAGCATGTACAGCTCTTGCAATATGTCGTTGTGTTACATGTGCAATTTCATGTGCAAGCACGCTGGCCAGTTCATCTTCATTTCTTGTTGCAAGAAGTAATCCTGTATGTACGCCTATGTATCCACCAGGAAGTGCAAAAGCGTTGATAGAGTTATCATTAATTACAAAAAAAGAGAATTTATATTCACCACTATTTGCTTGAGCACTCAGACGGTGACCAATCTCGTTAATGTATTCATTTACCTGGGGATCTTCCACGAATGTTCCGCTTGCACGAATTTGTTGCATTATTGCTCGCCCAATTTTAGCTTCCTCAGTTTTTGAAAGGACTGCATCAGCAGGGCTACCCATATCTGGTAAATTATTTTCTTGAGCAGTAAGGTAAGTAACTTGAAGTGCTAATCCAAAAAATACGATAAAACAGATAATAATACTCTTACATTTC
>ERZ651768.975-NODE-975-length-21359-cov-8.802321_pt1 | contig 21359 bp, 19 predicted proteins | sample MGYA00514754_ERZ651768 | MGnify/ENA metagenome assembly ERZ651768
TACGCGATTCTGTTACACGGGGGTGGTATAAGAGGAAAGATGGGTATGGCCCGGCTCGCCGGAGTGCTTGTGCGCGAAGGTTTCAATGCGCTCGCCTTGGATATGAAGCATTTCGGTGAGCGAGAGTCTGGACTAATGGAAACATTCACCGAACTCGACAAGCACGAAAAACTCTACAATCAGGAGTCGCTTTACCTTTCTTGGGCGGCCCAGACTGTGAAAGATGTGGGGCGTAGTTACGATTTGTTGGTGACAGAATACGGGGCGGACTCCGAGAAGATTGCTCTGATTGGGACTAGCCGGGGTGCTGTCGCGGCGATGATCGCTGGCGGAGCCGATCAACGTCTTGCGGCGGTTGGTGTGATAAATGGAGGGCACTTCGACCGAGGTGAACGCAAGCATATGGGAGCGGCTTGCCCCGCTAATTATATACCAAGGATTGGACCGAGGCCTCTCTTTTTCTTGAACGGTCAGTATGACAGTGACTTTGATCCCGAACGGTCTGTACGCCCCATACACGTGTTGGCACCCGATGCCGAAATCCTATGGGCGGAGGCGGGACACGAGTATCCGAGTGAAGAGAGCCTTGAGATCTTCACGGACTGGCTTGGGGTAGCGATTCGCTGAAGGGCATGGCGCTCGAATAGCACTGGGTCTTTTTTTATAATGTGCTCTTCAGGGCAGGCCTAGCCCTCGAGATACTCGAGGTCCAAGGCGACATCGAGCGCTGGAGCAGAGTGAGTAAGCCAGCCGACGGAAATCATGTCTACACCGGTCTTGGCGACCTCTCGGATGGTCGCAATCGTGATTCCGCCTGAAGCTTCAGTACGGCACCGTCCGTCAGTTATGAGTACGGCCTCTCGCATCTCGTTCACGCTCATATTATCGAGCATGACAATGTCTGCTCCTGCAGCGATTGCAGCCTCAAGTTGTTCTGTTGATTCAACTTCGATTTCGATACTGGCGCCGGGTCCAACTGCATCGCGAGCTTGCTTGACTGCCGCTTCAGCTGATCCAGCTACAGCGATGTGATTGTCTTTGATCAATACGGCGTCATACAGCCCCATTCGGTGGTTTTGTCCTCCGCCGGCCTGAACTGCTGCCTTCTGTAGTGCCCTAAGCCCTGGGACTGTCTTCCTTGTATCGACTAGGCTGGCATTCGTACCTGCAATTTGATCGACAAGTTCGCGTGTAGCTGTCGCGACTCCACTGAGTTGCCCTAACAAGTTCAATGCCACGCGCTCTGCGGCGAGCAATGAGCGGGCCGAGCCAGTTACGATCGCGAGTAGCGAGCCTGCCTCAACGAGCGTCCCATCCTGAACGAGGGATTCCGTATGAACTTCAGGGTCGACGATGGTAAATGTGCGAAGCATCACTTCAAGTCCAGCGATGGTTCCGGGTGCACGAGCGACGACATGTGCTTGAGCGGTCGTCCCTTCGGGGACAACCGCGCTTGAGGTGATATCTCCAGCGTCTCCTAAATCTTCCTCGAGAGCCAGGCGAAGAAAGCGATCCGCGTTCGTGCCGTCGGTCAGGCGCGGACCTCCAACATCCGCTCGACCGAAGCACGCGCGCGTTCAGCTACGGTCGGATCTACGATGACCTCATGCTGCATGTCGCGCAGGCTGTCTCTGATGCCTGTGAGCGTAATGCGTTTCATATGCGGACACAGGTTACAGGGCTGGGTAAATTTAATCTCCGGAAATTCAGCAGCGACGTTATCGCTCATCGAGCATTCGGTAACCATGACAACTTGTTTCGGCTGCTCGGTCTTCACCCACTGGATCATCCCTGATGTGGATCCAACGAAATCTGCTTCTTCAAGGACATCTGGAGGACACTCTGGATGCGCGATGATTTGAATACCCGGGTGCATGTCACGGTAGACATGTAGTTCTTCCCCCGAGAATCGCTCGTGCACCATACACGAACCTTCCCAGAGTATGATGTCTATGTCGGTTTGGCCGGCGACCCATTGGCCGAGGAATCGGTCAGGTAGAAAGATCACGCGGTCAGCGCCCAAGGATTCAACGACCTGGACTGCGTTGCCTGAAGTACAGCAGATATCAGACTCAGCCTTTACCTCGGCAGAAGTGTTCACGTACGTGACGACCGGCACCCCCGGATACCTTTCACGTAGCAAACGGACATCAGCACCAGTAATCGCCTCAGCCAGTGAACAACCGGCTTCCATATCGGGGATGAGCACCGTCTTGCACTCATTCACGATCTTTGCGGTTTCGGCCATGAAATGCACGCCAGCCATCACGATGACTTCTGCATCGGTCTTCTTGGCCAGACGGGCAAGGGCAAGAGAATCCCCTTTCATGTCTGAGACACCATGATAGATGTCTGGCGTCATATAGTTATGCGCCAACACGACAGCATTACGGGATCGTTTAAGCTCGTCGATTTCCTCGATCACGGGTGCTAGCGCCGCAATCTCAATCTCCGGGAGGACGCCGTCGAGGCGTTCACGGGGACTCATCCGTGTCGCCGTAGGACTCACAAAAAATCCTCGGTTCTAATTAATGCTGAAAAAGACTGTAACCGAAACATATCAGACTGTAATACACTCTGGGCTAGCGATGGATTCAGCTAATGCTTGCTTATACGGTCCTGTTCCGCACTTTCGTTCTATCTAGGCTGTCTATCAGTGGACCGGAAATATAGCACACGGTTTGAGCCGGCGTCAGCACTAGGAAGGAAGAAGAGTCCGATAAAGTATTTTGAGGAGAGCACCTATTATGAGCAGCACACCGTTCGTGTATTCGCTGAAGTTGGGGGTTGGGATCGCACTTTTCGGGCTCCTAGGATGTGGGAGCGAGCAAGAATCTAGCGGCATCCAAGTCCCAGTATTTGAGGTTAACCCGCTATGGCCCCGACCACTCCCAAATCATTGGGTCATCGGATCAACGATCGGTGTATCTGTAGATTCTCGAGACCATGTGTGGGTCATTCATCGGCAGGCTACAATCGATGAAAGAACCGAACTGAACGTGCTTCATGAACCAGCTTCGGCAGAGTGCTGCGCTCCGGCTCCTCCGGTTCTGGAGTTTGATCCGGAAGGCAACCTGGTCGGCTGGTGGGGTGGCCCTGGTGAGGGATATGATTGGCCATCATCGAATCACGGGATCACGGTCGATCACATGGACAACGTCTGGATCGGAGGTAATGGTCCTGATGATGGACACATCCTGAAATTCACGCGTGACGGAACGTTCCTACTGCAACTTGGTCGACCGGGCGTTGGCACCGGCAGCAATGATCCGGAAAACTTTGGTAGAGTGGCCGAAGTTTCGATTGACCCAGACGGAAATGAAGTCTTCGTCGCGGATGGGTACGGCAACAAGCGTGTTGCGGTGCTCGATATCCAGACTGGTGCACTGAAGCGCTATTGGGGTGCATACGGTAACAGGCCGGATGATACACCTATTCCTGCCTACCGCCCTGAGGACCCTCCCGCACAACAGTTCCGGAGTCCGGTACACTGTGCTGAGATATCGGACGACGACCTTGTTTATGTTTGCGATCGAGCTAGCGATCGGATCCAGGTCTTTATGCGAGACGGAACATTCGTAAGGGAGGCCTTCGTAGCGACCGAAACGCTTGGATCTGGGTCAGCCTGGGATATTGCACTTTCCCGAGATTCAGAGCAGCGGTTCCTTTATCTGGCGGATGGCTCGAACAAGAAGGTGCACATCCTCGACAGAGAGACGCTTGAGGTCCTGACGACGTTCGGGGATGGCGGTCGCCAACCTGGCCAATTCATTGGCGTACACAGCATCGCGACCGATTCCGAAGGCAACATCTATACGACAGAGACTTATGAGGGAAAGAGGTTACAGAAGTTCATCTTCCGAGGCCTCGGGACGGGCAGGGCAGCAGATCAAGGCGTGGTCTGGCCGAACCAAGGTGGTTGAATTTGTCAGAAAGGGCTTGACCCTAGGCACAGGAAGGCATCTATAATGGATCTGCTCCGCAAGTCTAGACTTACACGGTAGGGCTAACCCAATGAAGAGAATGGCGTTGTTTCTGATAAGCCTCAGCTTACTGGGAGCCGCAGACGTGTATGCTCAGTCACCGAAGGATCTTGGTGACTTGATGCGACGTGGGAACGTCTACCTAGATCCGGACACCCGAGAAGTCTACACCGGGCCCGTTTTTGCGAGATTCGAAGAAGGGGTCATTAGTGAGACAGGGGTTCTTGAGAATGGGAAGAAAGATGGTAGCTACGAGTACTTCTATCTCAGCGGCCGCGTCAGGATGATGGAGACCTACAGTGCAGGAATTCTTGAGGGTCCGACGGAGACGTATTTCAAGAATGAACAACTAGCAGATAAGGGTAGCTACCGAGAAGGTGAATGGGATGGGCCCTATGAGGCGTATTGGGTGCGTGGATGGTTGGCGGAGCGAGGAGACTGGACCTTGGGTGAACGGTGCGGTGATTGGATTAGCTTCGGCCAAACAATTATGTATCCAGCCTGTCCAAACTAGTAATCAACGGGAAGGCCTCCCTCACCGCCGGTCGAGGGAAGAGCTGAGGTTTATTGACAAGGGGGTAGCAGTATGACGCTGTCGCGACGAGATGCGATCAAGGTTTCTGGTTCAGCTGTGGCCGGTTTGTCCATGGGCGTAGTGAATCCAGAGAATGTCTTAGGCCAAACGGCACCCGAGCAGGAGTGGCCAGATCAACTTGTCGAGGGAGACCTTAGGGTTCGAGCTGAATTACCGCTCAACTCAGACGGGTCTGCCCCAGAGCACCCAGAGAGTGCCGCCGGGGAACTGGTAGGGACGATCTGGCGTTTTTCATCTGATAGACGTCAGCCCCCAGCGGATATCGATTACGATTACAACAATCTTAGGATCAAGCTTGATTCGCGTGGCTTAGCGAAGATGAGTGGCACTCTGAAATTCAGTGATCTTGAAGCTTTACCTCGTCATTCGATGGTCACACTCCTTCAGTGTGGTGCGCCTCAGCCGACGGGTATCGTCAAATGGACGGGAGTGAGATTCAGTGATTTCGCAGACATGATCGGCGTGGGAGAACCCGCACACTATTGTCGGCTGATCTCGCATGATGGCTACTACATCGACGAGGAGATGCCGACGCTGCGCCATCCTCAAGTTATGCTTGCTTGGATGATGAACGACGAACCTCTTCCGCCCGTCAACGGAGCACCAATCCGGTTGGTCATGCCGTTTCGGTACGGAGCGCGAAGCATCAAGGCGATTTCAGAGATTACCTTCGCTTCCCCCGGATTCTCAGCAAGAATCGGGGACTAGCTCAGCACTCAGCAGTACATGACGAATTACTCATAGCACAGGGCCTGCATCATGACACACCCTGACCGCCGCACGTTTATCAGTCACGCCTTCGGTGCGGGCGCCCTATTTGCTGCGACTCCTGCCAACGCTATGACCCCAGGTAGGGTGCTTGTCCCGCCCAAAGGTCATGGGGCGGTACTAGATGAAGCCTACTGGGGTCTGGTGAAGGAAAGTTTTCCACTCAGCCCTGGGCTTGTGTTAATGAATGCGGCGAACCTTTGTCCTTCTCCGTTTGTGGTTCAGGAGGCTGTTTTTGAGTGGACCCGGGATGTGGACGCCGATGCTTCGTTTCAGAACCGCGCAAAGTTCTCATCCTTGCAAGAGGCCAGCCGAGAAGCGGTAGCGCGCCATATCGGAGCTGATCCGGAAGAAATCGCGCTAACACGTAACACTTCCGAGGGAAACAATACCGTGGTATCGGGGCTCGATCTGACGGCTGGTGATGAGGTTTTACTCTGGGACCAGAATCACCCGACGAACTCAACCTCGTGGGACGAACGGGCTAGCGTAGAGGGCTTTGAAGTTCGCCGAATTTCAACGCCGCCGGCGTCAGAATCTCCTGGGGAACTCATCGATGCGTTTCGGAGTGCAATGACGAGTAGGACAAAAGCACTTGCTTTCAGTCATGTATCGAACGCGACCGGTGTTCGTATTCCAGCCGCAGAGCTATGCGGCCTCGCTCGTTCTCGAGGAATCCTAACCCTGTTGGACGGTGCTCAATCATGTGGGGCCCTGAACATTGATGTGCATGAGATAGGATGCGACTTCTACACGGCGAGCAGCCATAAATGGCTGATGGGGCCGAAAGAGGCCGGGATTCTTTATGTCCGAGCGGAAGTGATTGATCGTCTGCGGGCTTCGGACGTTGGCGTGGGATGGTCACGGGCGCTGGAGGGCGGAGCGCGGAAATACGAATCTTTGGGCCAAAGAGACGATGCGTGCGTGGCAGCGATCGAAAAGACGGTGGTCTTCCACGAGAGAATTGGTGCAGATGTGATCGAGGCTCGACTTTTGGAGATCACGCGGGCTCTCAAGACCGGGCTCAGGGAACGCATACCGACGGTTGAGTTCCACACGCCGATGGGAGATGAAACAAGTTCTGGAGTCATGGTGTTTCGGGTACCAGGCGCTGACATGAGTGCAGCCTATCAGGCGCTTTATTCCGAGCACCGCGTCGGTGGCGCGGGTCGTGGCGGAGAATTCGATGGAATTCGACTCTCGCCCCACATCTATAACACGCTCGCGGATGTGGACTATGCAATTGACGCGATTGCCGAGGTGACGGCCTAAGTCTAGGAAGGTGTTCTAGGTGTCGTGCGTGGCTTGCCTGCTTAAGCCGTTCTCTGACATGTTGCCACTCTTCTGGCGGCTTTACGCTAACAATCTTCGAACCCTAACCCTCACTCGAGCCATCCATGGCCCATATCCCCTACGTGCCGTATGACGAAGCAGAGGGTCTTCTCGCTGAGCTCTACGAAAGATTCCGGGATAGCGACGGGATGTTGGACAACATTATCAGGGTTCACTCACTGAACCCTCGCTCGATGAAGGATCATATCGAGCTTTATTCACATCTGATGCGGGGCCCATCTCCTTTGAGCCGGATCCAACGTGAAATGGTTGCAGTCACAGTAAGCGCGGTGAATGGATGCTTTTACTGAATCAACCACCACGGAGCGGGTCTCCGTACGCTGCTTGGTTCACCCGAGATCCCGCGCGCACTGGCTCGGGACTATACAGGGGCAGAATTGACCCCTGAAGATCGGGCGATGCTCGACTACGCGGTAAAGCTGACGCTCACGCCGCACGATGTTACGGAAGCCGACGTCTCCACTTTGCGTTCATCTGGGTTCGACGAAACTGCGATCCTGGACCTTTGCCAAGTTGTCTCTTACTACAACTATGTGAACCGTTTGGCGGACGGTCTTGGAGTGGAGCTGGAGAAATCTTGGGAGGTAGAAAAATTGACGATGACTCAAGAAGAATTCGACTCGCGGCTGGCAGAGAGGAGGTAGGGATTGGCACCCGCTAATGAAGTGGTTCTCGATGGACTTACGCTAACCCTCGAAGACGTCGAGCGCGTGGCCTTGGACTTATCCGTCCGTGTTCGTTTAAGCGATGAGGCGGCTGAGCGAATGGTGGCTTCACGCAATTTCATCGAGGAGTTGGTTGATGCAGGTGAGCCCGTCTATGGCGTAACAACCGGATTCGGTCGGCTTGCAGACGTGGCAGTTGCTCCTGATGAGCGAGAGGCTCTTCAAAGGAACCTTGTGAGGAGTCACGCCTCTGGCGTTGGGTCGCCGATGGATCGCGCTTCAGTACGGGCATTAATGCTGCTTCGCGCAAATGCGCTTGCTCGAGGGAACTCAGGATGCCGAGTGCTGGTTGTTGAACAGTTATTGGAATTACTCAATGCCGGGATCCATCCACGTGTGCCCGAGTTCGGTTCAGTAGGTGCGAGTGGTGATCTGGCTCCCTTAGCCCATGTAGCGCTTGGATTATTGGGAGAAGGTCTCGCAGAGTATTCCGGTGATGAACAATCAGTCGAAACAGTTATGGCGGCGGAAGGCATCGCTCCGCTTACGCTAGGATCTAAAGAGGGACTGGCCCTGATCAATGGAACGCAGGCAACGACTGGCCTCGGACTTTTAGCGCTGAGGGCAGCCGAGCGTGCTGTGGAGGTTGCAGAGGTAGCCGGGGCAATGTCTTTAGAGGCTCTGCTGGGTACCCCGGAGCCGTTCCGAAAAGAGATTCATGAAGCTCGCCCACACAAAGGGCAGGGGATCTCTGCTTCAAGATTGCGCACGCTGTTGGCTGATTCAGAGATCCGCGCATCTCACCGAGAAGATGATCCTCGTGTGCAAGACGCGTACTCACTTAGGTGTATGCCTCAAGTACATGGAGCTGCGCGGGAAGCCCTAGGATACGTCCGTGGTATACTCGAAGTAGAAGCGAACAGTGCTACGGACAACCCACTCGTTTTCCCCTCAGCCGGGGTGGTCGTGAGTGGCGGGAATTTTCATGCTCAGATTGTAGCGCAAGCTTTGGATCTACTGACAATCGCAGTCACTGATCTGGCGTCGATTTCGGAGCGTAGAATTGAGCGGATGCTCAACCCTGATCTTTCGATAGGGTTGCCGGCGTTCTTAGCGAAACGGCCTGGTGTCGAAAGCGGCTTTATGATCGCCCAGGTAACCGCCGTGGATCTCTTGAGTGAACTCAGAATTCTCGCACATCCGGCGAGTGTTGACTCGGTCACGACGAGCGCTAATCAAGAAGATCATGTGTCTATGGGTCTGGGTGCAGCACGAAAGGCGAAGCGAGCTGTGGGATTGCTTGAGCAGGTATTGGCAACGGAATTGATGTGTGCGGCTCAGGGAATTGATTACCGGCGTCCTCTCACGGGAGGCCGCGGTGTGGAGATAGCTCACCAAAGAATTCGGGCAGTTGTGAGAGAACTTGAACATGATCGGTCTCTCGGGCCTGATTTAGATGCACTCACTAGCCTCGTGCGCTACGGTGACCTTTCACGTATTGCTGCAGAGATTGCCGGATGACAGATCTTGGTATTCGTAGTGTAAGAGCGCCTCGGGGTACTGAAATGTCCTGCAAAGGATGGGCGCAGGAGGCTGCTCTTCGGATGATCATGAACAACCTCGATCCTGAGGTTGCCGAACAGCCGGACGCCTTGATCGTGTACGGCGGGACTGGCAAAGCTGCACGTAGTTGGGAAGCGTTCGATGCCATCGTTCGGAGTCTCAAGACTCTTGAAGCGGATGAGACACTCCTGATTCAGTCGGGCAAACCCGTGGGTGTCTTTCGTACACATGAGCATGCCCCACGCGTTCTGATCGCGAACGCGAACCTCGTCGGCCGTTGGGCCACGTGGGAGCACTTCCAGGAATTGGATCGCAAGGGCCTCATGATGTACGGTCAGATGACGGCCGGTTCTTGGATCTACATCGGAACACAGGGCATTCTGCAAGGCACATACGAGACATTCGGTGCACTCGCAGAAAAGCACTTTCAAGCTTCCTTGAAAGGGCGTTGGGTACTCACCGGCGGAATGGGTGGAATGGGGGGCGCACAACCTCTCGCAGCGACCATGAATGAAGGTGTACTGCTGTGTGTCGAAGTCGATCCCGATCGGATTCAGCGTCGGCTTGATACCGATTACTGCGACCGAATGACCGATGACATCGACGAGGCCTTGGGTTGGGTCGAAGAAGCCACGTCATCTGGTACTGCTCTTTCCATAGGGCTCGTCGGTAATTGTGCTGAAGTGCTACCGATCCTTGTCGAGCGAGGCGTGACTCCGGATGTCGTAACGGACCAGACCTCGGCACATGATCCGCTTAATGGCTATGTACCAGCTGGGCTTTCAGTCGCTGAGGCAGCGGTATTGAGGGAATCTGACCCCAGTGAATATGTTCGGCGCTCGATGGACTCTATGCGGGTGCACTGTGAAGCGATCGTGGCCCTACAAGATGCGGGTGCGATCGCAGTGGACTATGGAAACAACTTGCGGGGCTACGCACAGGACGCGGGCTTTGAGAATGCATTCGCGTATCCGGGTTTTGTGCCTGCATACATCAGGGACCTTTTTTGTGAAGGTAAGGGCCCGTTTCGATGGGTAGCACTTTCAGGTGACCCGAACGATATCTACCGCACAGATGAGCTTGCGCTCGAGATGTTTCCCGAAGACGAACACCTGTGTCGCTGGATCAAGATGGCGCAAGAAAGGGTCACCTTTCAGGGGCTGCCTGCTCGGATTTGCTGGCTAGGCCAGGGAGCTCGAGCACGCTTTGGTGTTGCGATGAACGAACTGGTGGGCACGGGCGAAATTAATGCACCGATCGTGATTGGTCGTGACCATCTGGATACCGGATCTGTGGCATCTCCCAACCGAGAAACCGAGGCGATGAAGGACGGCACTGATGCTGTAGCTGATTGGCCAATCCTCAATGCGCTTCTCAATACAGCTTCAGGAGCGAGTTGGGTGTCGTTTCACCACGGTGGAGGAGTCGGCATCGGGAACTCGCTTCATGCCGGCCAGGTGCTCGTCGCTGACGGCACAGCGGAAATGGCGGAGAGAATCGAGCGTGTGCTGACCAACGATCCAGGGATTGGGGTAGCTCGGCACGCTGATGCGGGTTATGAACTCGCTCGAGAGATTGCCAAACGAGAAGGCATTCAGATTCCGATGGATGCAAGCTAACCCTTTCGAAAGAGCATAGGTCATGGGAAAAACCAATCTTTGGACCCTCTATACATCTCTTCAGGGACGTATCTCGAAAAGGACCTTCTTGCTGTGGTTTTTCCTACCGATTGCAGTCATCCGGATCCTAGCGAGCTCAATTGATACGGCTCTGTATGGACCACCGAGCAGCCTTTCAGAACTTGGTGGGCCGTGGGAAAATGCGCAGTTACTGCTGACGTTTTGGCCGGGGGTCGCTGGTACAGTCAAACGTCTCCATGACTTGGAAATCAATGCCAAGCATGTCGGTGGTATGTATGGTGCCTGGGCCGTGGCAATCGCTCTCTTTCTTTTCAATAGAACGGGATCTGATGTGGTTACACCGGGTCTGATAGCAGCAATGGTTACAGGGATCTTTGCGCTTATCTACACGCTGTATCTGTTTATCCCCTGCTGCTTTAAGCCAGGGATTGGGGGACCAAATAGCTACGGGCCTGATCCACTCGAAGAATAGGACATTATTGAGAGCCCCAGTCTCTTGGTACTACTGGAGTCCTGTAGGGTATCCAAGCAGACTTCGGTCTTCTTGTTCTTAGATGAGGTAGTGCCATAGCTTCGCCGTCCTGAAGCCTGAGATCCCCTAGAACGGAGGTCATTTAAATGTCGATGGTCGTAGTCACCGCGCAGGTCGACGATGTCGCAGAGTGGGAAGAAAAGTTCAGGACCCACGGCGATCTTTTTCTAAAGCAGACAATTAGCAGGGTTGATTTGGGCTCAACGGATGAGGATTACGTTGCGTGCGTATTTCATGCGGATGATCTAGATGCCTTCTTCGAGGTTCTGGGTTCTCCGGAGACTGCAGAGGCTATGGAGGGAGACGGCGTCGATAGAGAATCGGTAAAGGTTTTTGTTATAGACCGGCGTTTTGATCCCTAACTGAACTCGACCGAACTCAGAGGATGGCAATCGTACAGTGTTTAGAATGCGGTGGTAACGTCTCGACGAGAGCGGAAACCTGTCCACACTGTGGGTACCCGGCAGAGAATTATCCAAGCATAGCTCAGAGCTGGGGGATTCTTGGGATCATGATTGCGACAACTGCGATTCTGGTCCCTCTTCTTTGGTTCTTTGGTCCCGACCCGAGTGGTATGAGCTTCGGCGCTCAAATTCTCATAGCCACGCTACTGGGTACCGGTATTCCGTGCTGGATCGTCTATCTTATAAGGAAGAAGAAAACGAATATCGGTTCATTCAATCTCACGATTGAAAATCGAAGAATCATTCCCCTTATCGTACTCGTTGCCATACCACTGAATCTGGGCATCGCAGGTCCTCTCGTTGAATTGGTTCCAATGACGGATTTTTTCCGTGAGATGATACGTGAGATGGTCTTGGAGATGGCCAGCGATCAGGGGCTTTTGATGTTCATAGCCCTGGTGATTGCTGCGCCGATTCTAGAAGAATTGATCTTCCGGGGAGTGATGCTAGATGGGCTCCTGAGAATCTATTCTCCTACCAAAGCAGTAATCGTCTCCAGCCTGCTGTTTGGTCTAATCCACCTCAATCCCGCACAGTTTGTTGGGGGTGCGTTGGTGGGTGGTTTTATGGGTTGGGTCTATGTCCATACCCGAAGTGTCTTGGCCACCATTCTCATCCATGCTTCGTTCAATCTTACAGCTTTTGCTGAGAGTTATTTCATAGATGTAGAGGAAGCGATCGACATGTCGTACGCAGAAGTTCTTGGAGGGATGACGAACTATCTCTTGCTAATCGTCGGATCGGTCGTTGTCACGCTGGGCTGTGTTTTTCTGCTGGACAAGGAATTCAAGAAGTCAGCTACTATAGCCAGGGCTTGAATACATGATGGAGGAGTAAGTTGAAAATCTTCAGGCATATTCTTTGTGTTTCGGCACTTCTCCTGATAGCAAACCCGGTTTCGGCCCAAGATACGTCCGAGTACCCGGGACCGTTTCCTGGGGGCTATCCTTCTCTAAATACCAGTGCCGGTTCAGGAAAGATGTATATGGAAAGCTACTTTCCACCTCCTGTGACTGCTTCACCGACCTATCCTTCCTGGTCTCCAGATGGCGAGTCTTTGGCCTTTGCGTATCAGGGACGGATTTGGGTTGTGCCCGTCGAGGGTGGAGTCGCAAGGCAGCTGACTACTGGTCCAGGTTACCATTCCCAGCCGACTTGGTCGCCTGACGGGCAAAGTGTGGCCTACGCAGCTGATGTAGATCGCAATTTCGATATCTATGTTCTCGATCTAGCGAGTGGTGTAGAGCGTCGTATAACAAGGGATCCATATCTCGACTTGCGCCCGCGGTGGTCATCCGACGGGTCGCAAATCCTGTTCACCACCGCTCGTAGTGGGACATTCGATCTTTGGGCCTATAACCTAGAGATCGAGACGGCTAGCCCGGTGGTTACGAGTAACCAAGCCAACACTGCTGGGGACTGGATCGGAGATTCGGGTGACCTGGTCTTTGTTTCGAGGCGTGGTGAAGCTGCCCTCGGTTCAGGGTCTTTGTGGCGATGGAGTTCTTCAATGTCCCATGCGGAGTTGCTACTTAGAGTTGAGACGAACTACCAGGCCGCGCCCGTGGTGGCTCCGCATGGTGGAGCTGTCGCGTACATCACCGACGCTTCCGGGAGCAATGATTTGTATTTGGTGCCGAGCCAGAAATCCGCACGTGGTATCCAACCGGTGCGCCTGACTCACACAAGAGAGGATGAGTATTTCCCTGCCTGGTCCCCGGATGGTGAGCAACTAGCCTTTGCGCGCAACGGTGGAACACCAGATCAAGAAAGGACGGCAGACCATGGGATGGGTTTCGCACTGTACACAGTCTCAAGGGGTGGTGGCGCGGCGCGTCAGGTCCGGATTGAGGATTACGCCTGGTCAGAGCCGACTGGCTCAGTACGAGTCCATGTCAGTAGTTCAAATGGGGAACCTCTTCCGTCTCGTATCTATCTCCAGGGATCAGACGGGAGAAGCTATTTCCCGGATAGCAGTTTTCCGCGCGTTGTGAGTGTCACGGAGGACTACTATTTCCACACCGACGGCAGCTTTTCAGTGAATATGCCTGTCGGTGAGGCCACACTCGAAGTGTGGCGTGGCTTTGAATATGAGCCCGTAAAACGAACCTTTGATATTCAGCCCGGTGAGTGGACCTCGATTGAAGTCGAGATGAGCCGCTGGATTGATATGGCGAGTGAGGGTTGGTATTCCGGGGACAATCACATCCATCCGAACTATGGTGGGCACTATTTCGTTCAGCCCATGGATTTGAGAAACAAGGCGCAGGCCGAGGATCTGAATGTGGCTAACGGAATGATCGCCAACTACTGGGGGAACAGTAGGGTAGAGGACCTCGAGCATTTTCTCGGACATCCACATCCCCACGACGATTCAGAGACCATTGTCTACTACAATGAAGAGTACCGTCCGAGCTACTTTGCGCATCTTTCGCTGCTGAATCTGGTCGAGCTCATCACGCCGTTCTATATCGGATCGGTTGGTACGGCGCACCAGTCACTCTATCCGGATAATGCTACAGTGCTCCGGCAGGTTCATGAGCAGGGCGGAATCGGGGGCTACGTTCACCCGTTCGGTCTGAATCACCGTGATCCAGAAGCGGCTGGACCTGGAGGAGCTCGTGAGCTTCCGGTCGATGCCATACTTGGAGTCGCGGATTTTGTCGATGTCTCCTGTATATGGAGTGATGAACTCGGGACCGCGGAAATCTGGTATCGTTTGCTGAATACCGGTTCGCGCATTCCGGCTACGGCTGGAACAGACGCAATGAGCGACATCTGGCGACATCCCGCCGTCGGGACCACACGGTCCTATGTCTATACTGGTGAAGAAGAATTGGACTATGACCAATGGGTAGATGCGATGGCAGCGGGTCGAGCGTTCGTGACCAGTGGGCCTATCCTTTCTCTAGACGTCTCGGGTAAAGGAATGGGAGAAGAACTCGAGGTATCAAAAGGCGATGTCTTGGAGGTTTCGGCGACGGCGCGCTCCATCTTCGATATGGATCGAATCGAGATTATCCAAAACGGTAAGGTCGTGCATACGGTACAAGCGAGTGGAGCGAAGACTATTGAGGTTGACTTGGATATAACGATAGAGTCTAGCGGCTGGATCGCGGTGCGCGTGCTAGGCCCGACACAGCATGGCGCCATGGATAGTTACCTCTTCGCACATACAAATCCTGTCTATGTGATTGCGGATGAAGAGCCGATTCAGTCCCGATCTGACGCAGCGTTCTTTGTCCGGTGGATTGATGAAACTGTAGACGACATGCGGGGCATGGACCGTTGGGACGATCCCGCTCACAAGGAACAGGTCATCTCCACGTTTGAGCAGGGTCGACGACTTTATCAGGCCCAGATTGAAGAACTGGATCGGAGCGGGCCCGGGCTCAAGCGCTAGGGTAAGGAATCACTCTAAAGAAGGTCAGATAAGAGGGGTCTTGGCCATACGCCCAAGACCCCTTTCTTAGTTCTGCTAAATGCTTGTCTATAATTAGCTCATCTCGCCGTATGCCCCTGCTGTATGCAGGACGATTTGAGCTACACCGTCTGTGATGCGTTCAACTGTAGACCAAAACCCAGTTTGAGAGATAACGCCGTCAGCGTTCATGGTTTCCCAGGTCCCATACGTGGCTACTAGGTCAGGCCCCAGCATTTCATGGCCTAGCCTAACTGCAGTTTGGGTCGTTTGATAACCAGAACCACCTGGAGCAAGTACGGCCTCAAAATGAGCGCGAATAGCATCCTGCCCGTAAATCGGCTCAGACTGTACCTCTAAGAAACTGACTGCATCTTCCGTGTAACGAGTGGAGAGGGCGTTGGCATCCCCAGCGTCCCAGGAGGAGAGAAATAGTTCTATTCCAGCGTCTAGTGCTGCCACGATGGTTGCTTCGTCAGGCATCTCCATCGACTGGGAGTTACCATCGCTTGCTGGTGCACAGGCGGTAATAGTAAGAATTGATAACACCGGAAGAATTTTTCTCATGATACCTCTGGGTAATAGGAGTATGCTCTGAAGGCGCACAGATGCTTTAGGCCCTGTGCCTGAAACATCAGATGGTGCGCAGATTAGGCGCAATGGTGAGGCTTCACCGGTTCAGGTAGCTGATGCAGATCAAGTCTTAGTTCGATACGGTCTCTCCGACGACCTTCACACGTACTCGGCGAGCATCTCCAGGCAGGTATGCGAGTGGAAGGTCTTCTACATCTACCACACGTAGGTGCTCCCGATCTGCTCCTGCTGCAATGGCACGATCTCGGGCAATTCCGGAAGCTCTTTCCAGGGCTTCTTCTCGTCCGAGACCACTGAAGACTTGATCGACTTCACCACTAACCTGAGCGATCGCCGCACCGACGGCGTTGGCGACTCCGCCGTGCTCAAGTCGGATAACTTCACTGATGCCAGAAATCGAACCAGGCACCAGGAATGCACCACCACCGACTGCGATAAGGGGAATAGGGAGTGCGTCCACTTTCATGCGATCGACATTGACTTCAATCATTTCATGGATTCTATCCATGGCCCAGCTGACAACTACTTCATCTATAGAATCTGCTGATGGTGGAGCGGAGCCGATTTTGCTTAGCCCGGCAGCGACACCCACGTCTGTTGCTGTAAGTTGGTCGCCTCCGAACACAAGAGCTTCAGTAGTAAGGCCGTATCCCACGCTTACAGGTCCTACGGTGTGATGTTCAGTGTCGACAAGCGAGCCTCCACCTAACCCGATCGAGAGCAAGTCTGGCATACGAAATAGGGTTCTTACACCACCGATCTCGACTACGGTATTTGCTTCCCTGGGAAATCCCGCCTTGAGGTGGCCGATGTCTGTGGTTGTACCCCCTACATCTACGACCATCGCGTCGTTGAGCCCTGAAAGATGGGCCGCTCCTCTCATGCTATTCGTTGGTCCCGAAGAGAACGAGTACACCGGGAAAGACTCAGCCTGATCAGCCCGCATCACGGTTCCATCATTCTGAGTCATATAAAGAGGTGCTTCAATCCCACTCGTGTCTAAAGCCTCAGTAAAGGCGAGGGTCGTGGACTCCGCAAGTCGGCGAAGACTGGCATTCAGCAAAGCAGCATTTTCACGTTCAAGTAGCCCTACGCGCCCCAAGTTATGGGAAAGTGTCAGCTTTATATCAGGACTGACTTCACGAAGGATTTCGGCGGCGCGATCTTCACATTCGGGGGTGAGTGGAGAGAAGACAGCAGAGATGGCCACGGAGTCGATTCCCTCATCTTGGAATCTTTTGGCTGCCTGGTGAATATCAGATTCGTTCAGGGGCATGAAAGGGCGGCCATCATACTCGTGCCCACCTTCCACCATGATGACGCTACCGCGTACGTGCCTAGCTAAGTCTTTCGGCCAATCCGCGAATGGTGGAAGCGCTGCACCGCTGGGTAGCCCTATCCGGAGTGCGCCGATGTGTTCTAGGTCACGGTGTTGGACGACTGCATTCGTGAAGTGCGTTGTCCCGATCACAACGGCGTCGAGTCCTCCGGGGTCACCTCCTAGTTCATCAAGTAAAGCGGTTAAGGCAGAGACGATACCCGACGTCACATCTTCGCTCGTCGGTCTCTTTACTGCAGCGAGCACACGATCAGTATCCACCAGCACAGCGTCGGTGTTCGTGCCACCTACATCGACCCCAATGCGTCTCACGCTTCTTGGCCCTCAGCAAAGACAGATTCGAAGTCCAGGTCATATCCAAATGCACGAGGTCCCACGTGCTCGAGCCCCTTCGGTGTTGTTTGGATTTCTGGGGCTCTCAGCACGAGAATCTGAACACGCTGACCGTAGCGTATGGCTTCTGTTCCGATTGCTTCACCGGTCGTTGAATCCAGAACGGTGATGATATCGGGCACCATGACTCTCGGTTCCTCATCGATCCAGCCGATGCTGAACTCGTTTTGGAAGTCGAGCTTCATCTTATGGCCCTTGTCCGCTTCAAGGCCTTCCAACTCTACGCTTCCACGGAGGAACCCTTCGGTGGTTCTCCGATTGACTTCGACGATTTTTCCCTCAAACAGGATGCGTCCATCTTCGCAGTCGACCACGGCTTGGACCGGATTCTCTTTCGACTGACGAGCTTCATGTACTGCGAGTCCTATGCCGATGGCCTGGGAAACTGTCCGGAGTATGCCCCACTCCTTCACTTCACGACCGGTACGGGGCGCCTTGCACGTTGCTGCAGTTGAACCCACCTCGGTACAGATCTTTCGACTGACGCGCTCCATCCATTTCCAAGTCGGGACTTTAGATACGACAGTTTCGACCCCTCTTGGGTCGGCTAAGGTGAGTGGGTAGGGGCGAAGATCACCGATCGCGAAGCTACTCATCTGAGCTTCCGGGTACGCTCTTCCCATTGTATCAGCATCTAACACAGGCAGTCCCGTAAACGCTGCAACCATAAAAGGTTGTATGGCATTACTTCCACCAATTTCTAATGACATGACCGCATCAAAGCCGTGCCCTACGTACTCCTCCATCATTTGCACAGCACGAGCTGCCACTCCGGGGTCGGTTAGCCGTTCTTCTCCAACCAACGGTGCACCCATCGTCGAAACCACAGCGATCCTGGCATCATCGGCAAGATCGTCAGGATCCATGAGCGATGTAGTTATTCCACTAGAGTAGAGCCTTTTCATCGCGAGTAGTGCGTGATAGGGATCACCGCCACCGCCGGCGCCCAGGATCCAAGCTCCTGTAGCCAGTAACTCGAGGTCTCGTTCGGTGATTTCTCTCATTTAGGACATCTAGTAGCTATCTGGTCGACTATCGGGCGAGGATACCGGCGGCCCTTAAGCGTCACAAGGTAATAGAGGCTTTCGTGGACACAGTGCCCTCGGACGAGATAAGCTGTCGGCCATGAATTCAAGCCTCGCTATCCTGACCATAGGGCAGACTCCACGGAATGACATCCTACCGGAACTAACACGTTGGCTTCCGGATACGATCCAAGTGCAGGAGCTAGGGGCCCTAGATGGTGAGTCCGGAGAAGAGATTGAACGACTGCTCCCCGAGGCCTCTGACCATCGTCTCGTTACTCGGCTCGGGGATGGCAGGCAGGCGGTCGTCAGAAAATCCTGGATTGCGCGTCGGTTACAGGACATGCTCGATGGGATCGACCCCGAGGACTATTTGGCCGTCGTTTTACTCTGTACAGGTGAATTTTCAGATCTTCACTTCGATGGGCTCCTTCTCGATGCGCAGCATCTAGTTGATCACGGCACCGACGCGATTTGCGCCGGCGCACATCGTATTGGCGTCCTTCTTCCGCTGATAGAACAGAGCCAAGAATTTCACTACAATACGAGACCGGACCAGGAACTGCGATTCGCTGCCGCCTCCCCTTATGAGGGAGATGAGTTTCCCGCTGCAGCCCAAGCCCTAAGCGATTGCGACGTCATCGTGATGCATTGCATGGGCTACACGGAAGCACAACGCACTTCATTGGTTGCTTTAACCGGAAAGCCGGTGCTGCTCGCTCGTAGACTCGTCGGAGCTGGGATCGCGCAGATCGTATGAGCGATTTCCCACACGATCAGGTAACTAGGAGGGGTAGGGAGCATCCCTCGATTTTCGAACCAGCTACCCTGCTCTTGGGTCTGCTAATGGCTGTCCTCGGTGGCGTGATCGGTATTCAGCTTCTTACCCGTGTTGGAATCACGCCAAATAGTTCGGTAATCGGTGCGGTCGTGGCGATGACGTTAGCTCGCATCCCCTTAGCGGTGCTTCGCCCATTCGGCAGCCTAGAGCGCCAAAACCTCCTGCAAACGGTCATATCAGGCGCAACGTTCGGAGGCGCGAACGCTTTGCTGCTCCCGATCGGGATCCCTTGGCTCTTGGGTAGGCCAGATCTCGTGCTCCCGATGTTTCTAGGCGCATTTGCCGGACTAGTAATCGATGCGACGATTCTTTACCGGATCTTTGATTCACCGGCTTATCCTGCTTCGGGACTTTGGCCGTCCGGTGTTGCCACAGCTGAAGTCCTGATCGCTGGTGACCAAGGAGGGCGTAGGGCAGGGCTCCTCTTAGCGGGTGGCTCTGTGGGCGGGATCGGACAGCTCTTCGGTATCCCGATGGACGTGTTCGGGGTCTGCTGGATCGGGAACGCCTACGCGCTCTCGATGTTTGCACTCGGCCTGCTACTCAGAGGCTACATGCCAGCACTGATCGGGGTCGATCTGAGTGAGATATATATGCCCCATGGATTGATGATCGGAGCGGGTGCCGTTGCCCTAATTCAGGTCGTGATGATCGTAAGAGGCAATCTAAGCGGCAGTACCGGAGCTGAGGGTTCGCGTCCTTCGAGCACGAACCGGGTATTGGTGATTGGTTTTATGGCATTTGCTTTGGCAGCAGCTGGGTTGCTTTTTTCCGGTGGAGCGGCTTCCGAGATGAGTGTTGGCATGATTCTCGGGTTCGTCGTGTTTACTGCCTTTGCCGCCCTGGCCTCGGAACTCGTTGTTGGACTTTCAGCGATGCACGCCGGTTGGTTTCCTGCGTTTGCGACAGCATTGATCTTTTTGGTGATTGGGATTCTGGTTGGATTTCCGGAGATTCCCCTGGCGCTTCTTGTGGGATTCGTTTCCTCGACCGGTCCGGCATTCGCCGACATGGGCTATGATCTCAAGGCTGGCTGGATTCTGCGTGGTAAGGGTCAGGATCCGGAATGGGAACGAGCTGGGAGAAAGCAACAGTATTGGGCAGAACTCATAGGGTTCGGAGTAGCTGGGGCACTCGTACTGATGGTTTATGAGAGCTATTTCCAGGCAGATCTCATCCCACCTCTCGATCGTGTAGTTGCAGCTACGATCTCAGCAGGAGCGGATCCGTTGCTTGCCAAGTCGCTGCTTATTTGGGCGATCCCTGGAGCGCTGATTCAATGGATAGGAGGTCCATCACGGCAGTTGGGTGTCTTGCTCGCTACCGGGCTATTGATCCTGAATCCGATTGCGGGTTGGACGGCAGTTGTTGCATTAATCATTCGTGGTTTGTTGACCCGCAGATACGGGAAAGACGCGGAAAGCCCGATGTATATCGCAGCAGGTGGCTTCATCGCTGGATCTGCCCTGACCGGCTTCGCGAGTAGTGCCTGGCAGGCGAGACGCTAGGAATGGAGGTGTGACGAAAATGCTAGAAGCTCTGAAAACATTGAACAGAGATATAACATGAAGAGACTTTACGTGCTGCCCACAGTAGGTATCTCTGTGCTCATCCTTCTGAGCGGATGTGACACACAACCTGGAAGCGCATCCCCTGATCTGATCTTTACAAATGCATACCTGATTGATGGGACAGGTGAGTCTGGTCGGATGGCCGACGTTCGTGTTCGCGGTGATCGTATTCTAGAGGTTGGAAGTTTGACACCAACGGATGCGGAGACCGAGATCGACGCGACCAATTTGGTGCTAGCACCTGGCTTCATCGACACACATAGCCACCACGATGGTGGACTCGAAGAAGGCGGTGCGCTTGCCGCGGTCAGCCAGGGGATTACCACGATCATCGCGGGTCAGGATGGTGGCTCACCGCTGCCTCTCTCCGACTTTTTTACCAGGATGGAAACAGCAACTGTCGCCGTGAATGTAGCTGCGTACGTGGGGCACAACTCTATTCGCAGAAGGGTGATGGGCGATGATTTTCGGCGCGAAGCCACCCTGGAAGAAATTGAGGAAATGAAGGTACTGCTCGAGCGTGAACTCGAATCAGGAGCGCTCGGGCTATCCACCGGTCTCGAGTACGACCCGGGCATTTACTCAAGTACAGATGAGGTCGTGGAGCTGGCT
>ERZ651768.976-NODE-976-length-21338-cov-4.276233_pt1 | contig 21338 bp, 25 predicted proteins | sample MGYA00514754_ERZ651768 | MGnify/ENA metagenome assembly ERZ651768
CACTGTTCTCCACGAGGTCCAGCAGTTCCATGAGGTGTTGACGCCCCAGGGTCCCTTCCGATGCAGAGGCAGAGATAATTTTATGGCCGTGCTTCCGTGCCGACTTCGCGAGACCATCGAATACTTCCTGAGATGTATAGAATTTACCCGTCTCTTTCGGTTTCCAGACGGGCTTATCGCTGAAACAGAACTTACAGCGGAGATTACATCCGACCTCCGTGGCACTCGTAGTCCCACCATAGAACCGCAGAGGACGTCCGATCTGGACGTACTTCCTGCGTGCCCCGTCGACGACCACCTTTTCAGTGGCCGCCGAGAGAGCAATCGGGTCGAAACCCTTACTTGTCATGAGACTTTCCATAGAGCAGGGGGCTCTGGGTATCCATGAGCTTACGCGTGACACCTTTCACTACGTTACCCATGAAAGTTTTCCCGCCGGAAGCTTCTGCGTGTTCCCATTCGTGGTCGATGAGGTCCTGCAGAAACTCGATTGGGCTCCCCTTCGTTTCGCCCGTAACCGCCATATTATGGAGACACTTTAAGGCAGACGACTTATCGCTGTCACCGAGCTTCGACTTATCGACGCCTGAACTGATTCGTCTCTCCACGTCGGGTGTCTCAGACACCATCATCGCGGCAATGCGAACGCTACGAGAACCGCTGCTTGTAAGCCCGGCCACAGACACTCGCCCACCTCAGCCCGTCGTTGCCCCGGTTGTCGAACCTCCGGATGCGCCCGTCGTTGCCCCGGTTGCGCAAGCTCCGAGTGCCGGGGGCATGCCACTTACGCAAAACCGCAACGCAGGGCTTAAATGGGCTGGGATAACACTGTGGGGCGCGGGTCTAACAATGGAGATTCTGGCGCAGACAGCCCTGAAGCATAAGGAAGAATATTGCGACGCCTGCGTGTGCTACTGGGAGGAGGGCTCAAATAGGTCGCTCCTCTATAGCGGCTTAGGCGTGGCTCTCGCTGGAGGCCTTTATTGTCGCTTCGATGCTGCAGGTGGCACTGCTCTCGTCGTCGCGGCTGGCGTTTGCCGCCATGACTGAGTGGTATCCCGACCGCAAGGGCGAGGCAATTGGCCTGCTCTACGCCGTCGCAATGCTGGCGTCGGCGCTGGTATCGCTCGCTGCTGGGCAAATTTATGACAGACTGCTCGACGCACGCGGTGCGGCTGACGCAATGCTGGGGCTAGCGGTGCTGCTGGTACCGCTGCTGCTGCTGGCGGCGTGGTTAGTGCTGGCGCTCCGCGGCGACGAATTCTCGCGACCAGCGTGGGCTGTGCGGGGCGCCGTACCTGCTACGACTGGCGCTGCCCCGTCGGGAATCACCACTCGATTGGCCGGGCTACGCCAGCTTTTCGTCTTCGAGAGTCGCTGGCCGCCGCTAATCCTGCTGGGGGTGCTGCTGGTGGCGATGCCGCGCGGCGCGGTAGTGCTGACGTCGCTGCGCTACTTCGAAGTGCGCGGCGCTGACGTTGACTTCTCGGCACTGCTCGAGGCATGGGCGGTGCTGATGGTTTTGATTCTCTTCACAATTATCGGCCGAGTGTGTGACCGTCTGGGAGCTGAACGGGTGTTGCTCTGGTCGGCGCTCGCCTACGGTGGCTTGTGGTCGCTATTCGCGTTTGGCCTGCCACTGACAGTCGCCATCATCATCTTCGTAATTCCAGTCTACCCGATGCTGCTGGTCTCAGACGATGCACTGCTGGCACGCTTCACCACCGCTCGTGAGCGCAACCGCGGCCTTGGGATGGCAGGTGCGACAGCGCAGGTTGGACAGGCGCTTGGCATCGCGCTCGGCTACCTGATGATGGGCTTTTTCCTCGACAGCGGGATGGCCAACCTGGACGCCTACCACTGGACTTACCGCGTCAACATCCTGTTCTGGGTAGCCGCCATCGGCTGTACCTGGTGGCTCTCCCAGAAGCTGCATGGTGAGTCGGGGCCGTAAAGTTGTTTGAACTGCCCGTTAAGCAGCATTAAATACTGGTCATTTCGGGGGGGCGCATGTCGCAATACCTGGTCTGGTTCCTGCTCTGGCTCTGCATCTGCCTGATGCCTGTCAGTTACGACCGGGCCAAGTTCGGCGTCACGAAAATCAGGTCTGACTCTTCTGACCTTCCCGAATTCTTCCGAAACGCCCGCTTCGTCAGCGTCAGCGGCTTCATCCTTTTTCCGCTCGCCAGTGGCGTATTCTGGGCGGTGGCACTGGTAGTCTGGGCGGTATTCCAGGATTTTACCTTTGCAAACTGGACTGGCTCCATACTAGGATTCCTTTCACTCTCAATCGTTTTCCTGGTGGTGGGAACCGCAAATCGTTACATCATGGTCGGGCATGTCCGTGGCAGGGACCCGGACCCGGCCGGCGATGTCAATTGGGACGGCTACGACGATTTCATCATCGGCGCGCATTGGAATAGCACCGACGTCACGGAGCACCTCCAGTATGCCGGGCTCCGCCCGTTCGTCGTAATTGGCATCATCATCCTGTTGCTAGCGGCAAACATCACTCCGCAGATGGGCAATCTGGAGTTCAACCCGATGTTCAACGACCTGAACGAGAGCGTCGACAATACCGAGGCCCCTGCCAATTACCTGACTGACCCCAACGAGGTGCGCGTCATTTCCTGGTACCTCGCCACGCAATATCTGGTGCGTTCGTACGGTGATTCTGCATCCTCGTTGACCACGGAGGAGTGGGAAATGATGGAATACACCAACCCCACACTGGTCAACGGCGAATTCGTCTGGGTCAACGCACCCAAGTTCGAGGCCTGGAAATGGACCGGGGGCAAGCAGGTACCGTTCTACGTGACTGTCGCCAATGACCCTGCCAACATGTCGAGCGAAGGCTTCGACCCGGTCCGGAGTTCGGACGAGGGTTTCGCGGTCCACGTCTCGCAGATTAGCTGGGCAAACCGGATTGACCAGCTCCTGTTCGATGATTACGCACTGGAACTTGTCAAGGTGCAGGTGCGCTTTGACATCGATGACGAAGAGAACCCATTCTGGGTTGTCTACCTCGGCCAGCGCGGTATCGTCAGAGATGTCGTGACGCTGGAGAAAATCCTGATAGTCAACGCCCGTGACATTGACGACCATGCAGTCTACGATGTTGAGGACCCGGAAATCCCGGCCTGGCTGGAGGTAGTCTACCCCGACTACTACGTCGAGGACTGGGCCAGCCTATGGGGCGAATGGCGGGAGGGCATCATCTACCACATGTTCACGAAGACGCACCTCTCCTACCCGTCCGACCCGGCACGTTTCATCGTGCTCAACGGGCAGACCTACTGGTACATCCCAATGACCCAGCTCAGCTCCGACGTGCTGGCGGGCTACATTCTGGTCGACACTCGCAGCGGGAAAGCGGTGTACCACAACCGCGAGGCGAAGTCGCTCGCTAACCTTTACACTGCCGAGGAACAGGTCTATGCATACCTCGCCAGCGGCGCCGAGGGTTTCAGCCAATTGCGGATTGACGAGGGCTACCTCTACCCGATTATGACAGATTCCGGCGCCGTGCGGGACGCCTACATCTTTCCGCTCTACAGCGGTTTTTCAATCCAGAAATTCGCGCTGGTTGATGCAGAGGAGTATACGCAGACTCCCGTCCTCGAAACCAGCCTCGAGTCTGCCCTCACAAAATACAAGTCCCGCACCTGGGGCGAGGCGCAGGCGAACCTCAGCTACGACTGGGTCGAGTGGCAGCTCGAGAACGGTTACTGCGAGGAGGATGAGTGTGTCGTGACCACCGATTCCGCAACTTACGTCATCACTGAGGACGACCTTGCGGGTGGCGCCATCAACGACGGCGCCAACGAGTGGCGCGAACTGAAGCTGGCGGTTAGCGATTTCGAGCGAACTGGCAACGCCACTATTTTCGTAACAGTCAATTCAGGCCTGGTGAACGATGTGGATTACGAAGGCTCCGACCTAGTGGAAAGGGAACAGTAGTTCCGTCATCCAGTCCACCCAGTGCTCCAAAAACCATTTACTCCCGCGGCCGTTCCGTCGCTATGGCGTTCCTCCTCTTCAGCTGTAGCTTGCGCGATGGTTCTCGCTCGCAAGTGATGGTAGAAGCACTACGGACCGAGCTTGAGGGAGCCGGCCACGAGGTGGAATACCTCGACCTGCGCGAGGCTGAGCTGCCTCTCTGCGACGGCGACGAATGCTACGACCATCCGGCGACGAAGGCGCTGCGGGCGTCAGTCGCGGCAGCTGATGGAATAATTTTCGCGGTCCCGGTCTACAATTTCTACGCCAGCGCAGCCGCCAAGAATATTGTGGAGCTGGGTGGCTCAACGTTCGAGGGCAAGGTGGTCGGCTTCATCTGTGCCGCTGGCGGACGCAACAGCTACATGTCGGTGATGAGCCTCGCCAACTCGCTGATGCTCGACTTCCGCTGCCACATCCTGCCACGCTATGTCTACGCCAGCAAGGAGTCGTTCAGCGACGGCAAGCTGGCGGACCCGGAAATCTCCGGACGCATTAGCGAAATGGCGCACGAAATCGTGCGTGTCAGCCAGGCACTCGCTGCCAGTTAGCTAGCGACGCTCTAAGTCCTCTGTGAGGCGTTTGTAACGCTCCTCGGAGATGTAGCCGTTCTGGTACAGTTTTTCCAGTTTTTCCTGCTCTTTTTGATCCGAGCCCCGAGTCGTGTCTTCCTGCTCGGCGTCCGGCGAATCCAGTCCCACCATTCTGGGAACAATCTCCGAGATCAACGCCTGTGTTTCGCTGAGGTCAAGTTTCCCTTCGCCACCTGAATCGTATTTCGCGAACAGCGCATCCGCGTCAACGTCGCCGGGCCAGTTCCCGTCCGATTTGGTCAGTTCGATCATGATATCGTATTCCTCTTTCGATAGCTCCCCGTCACCATCACTGTCCCTTTCTGCCATGACCGCTTTTGCCATCATATATGTCAAGAATCTGAGAACGCTGGTAGGATCATAAATCGCGTAGAGTACTAGTAAAATACAAAATGACTGGGGAATTAGAAGAAAGACGGGGTCTTCACTAGTGTACATGTTACCTTCAGCGTCAAACAAGGATACGTATGTCCCAAGTAACACAATACAAAGAACAAAGAACAGTTCCCTGCGCGTGGGGTCTCTCAAGTTCCAACCACTAGGTCGAAGACCGCAATGATGGCAGCGGCGACCGCGATTGCACGAAGTGTCAGCAGCCACGCCTGCAGCTTCGCCTGCGCTGCCGTCTGAGGGTTGTTGATGGGACAGACGGTGCCGCCGACATCTTTCGTTGAAAAGGTGGCGTGCAGGACGCACGTACGGTCCCACGCCTCGAAAATGCAGAGCCATCCGCCCGCGAGCGGCAGGAACAGCCCCCAGCTCCATGCTTCCGGCGCACCGGACAGGACCATCAATGCCGCCCCGACGGCGGAGAATGCCACCAGCCCCCACCCGAACCGCTCGCGTCTCCGTACGCCCGCGTCATCGATATTGGAGCACGGCGTCCCCTCGGCGCGTGCGTAGCGTACTACCAGCCCAAGCAGGATGAGTCCGCCACCGACAATAGTACGCTGGTCGATAACAGCTCCCCACGCCAGCAGTACCCAGATGGGATTCAGCACCGGCTCGATGAGCGAAATCAGCGACGCCTCCTGCGCCTTGATGTGGCGCACGCCGTTGGCGAACAGTCCATAGGCGAGCGCCATTTGCACCGTTCCGAGCGCCCCGACCCAGACCCACTCCTCGCCCTCCAGCTGCCTTTCCTGTGTTAGTACGAATGGCAGCAGCACGATTCCGCTGCAGGCGAAGCAGAGGAACACGAGCCAGCCGGGGTCCTCGTCGCGCAGGTAGCGCAGGCAGATGATTACGCCGGCATAGGTCACGCCCGCCCCGACTGCCAGTATTGCACCGTTCGCTTGCGAGTTACCGATGACGGCAGAGCCAATCACGGCGACGCCCGCCATCCCGCACGCTATGCCTGCGATGTTTGCCCGTTCAAGCCGTTCATTGAGCCAGAACGCGGAGCCGAGCAGTACCCAGAAGGGCGCTAGATATTGCAGGAAGATGACGTTGCCCGCATCGGTCGACGAGGTCATCGCCTGCACGTAGAGTAAATTCATCGCAGCAAAGAATCCGACCAGTGGCAGCAGCCCCGGCCGCCAGCGTACCTGCTTCCAGTCGACGAAGAGCGCCATCCCGCCCGCGGCGAATAATGATCGCCAGCACGCTACCAGCAGTCCGCGCGCATCTGGGTCGATGACCTGGATGGCTGGTGCCTTGAGGAAGAAGCCTGAGAGACTCCAGCTTATTGCCGCAGCCGCTACCAGCAGACGCCCCCGTGTCAGCAGCACGCGCCGGCAGGCAGGGGGGTGTTAAAGCGCCGCTCGCAGAGCATCGATATCTGCTCCGTTGAGACCTACACGTCGTATGCCGTCACGACGCCATACAGCCTCGCCGTCGCGGAACAGCACCATCGTCGGCACAACATTGAGTTCGAAATCATCCCAGAGCGCGCTTTCCTCATCGGTTACGTCTCCCATTGCCTTCTCCACTGAAAGCTCAGCTGTCTTGAACTCGGCCATGAAATCGCGGCAGTAGGGGCACCATTTGGCAGAGAAAGTGACTGCCAGCGTGCCGTCACGAGAGAGCGTCGTGCCTTCGAAATCAGCAGCTGTAAGCCGTTCCATGCGCAGGTAGTGTCGCGCCCGATTTGAGAGCGCGCCTCTGGCGACACGCTTTAGCCACCGCGCTGGGTCGGCCGCCATGCCTTCCACGCTGAGGGTCGCCGTTACCGGCGCAGCTGGCCAGATTGGGTACAGCCTGCTGCCACGGATTGCTTCCGGCGAGATGTTTGGCCCGGATCAGAAAATCCGGTTGCAACTACTCGAGATTCCGCCGGCGCTGGACGCGCTGCGAGGCGTAGCAATGGAATTGCAGGACTGCGCCTTCCCGCTGCTGGAGGAGGTCGTCATCACCACCGACCCTGACGCGGCATTCGCCAACGCGAACTGGTGCCTGCTGGTTGGCAGCAAGCCGCGCGGCCCAGGTATGGAGCGGTCTGACTTGCTGCAGGAAAATGGCCGTATCTTCGTCGGTCAGGGCGCAAGCATCGACGCACATGCGGCTGACAACTGCCGCATTGCCGTCGTCGGGAATCCGTGCAATACCAACTGCATGATTGCCGCCGCGCAGGGCTCGCGACTTGGCCCGGAGCGCTACACAGCCATGATGCGATTAGACCAGAACCGCGCTACGGCGCTGCTGGCGCAGAAGGCAGACGTTGCCGTGGGCGAGGTGAGCGATGTCGTGGTCTACGGCAACCACAGCTCTACTATGTATCCAGACGCTGCCAACGCACGCATCGCTGGCCAACCGGCGCCCGGGGCGATTGCCGATGGTGACTGGCTACGCGGTGAGTTTCTCGAGACCGTAGGCCATCGCGGCGCCGCGATTATCGCTGCACGCGGTCTCTCGAGCGCCGCCTCGGCAGCCAATGCACTAGTTGATCACGTCCGAGCGCTCAACACACCGAGTGAGACGGTTCATGGTCTAGCGGTATGTTCGAGTGGCGAGTACGGAATACCGCAGGGCGTATGGGCTGGAATGCCGGTGCGCACCACTGCACCTGGTACGTTCACAGTTGTAAGCGATATCAAGCATGATAGTTTCGCTCGCAACGCGCTGGAGAAGACGGGTGCCGAACTAGCGCACGAGCGCGAGCTGGTGTCTGACTTCCTTTAAATATTAGTCTTCGGGAAAGCAGAGTCGAGTTTTGCATAGTCCCCATACTGCTCGAAGTTGGCGCTAAAGAGCTGTGCCAGCTCTGCCGCTTTCGCGTCATAGGCGTTGCCATCAGCCCAGGTGGCGCGCGGGTTGAGCAGTTGCGAGTTGACGCCTGGAACTGCTTGCGGTACCAGTACCCGGAAGACCGGATGTGGTGTGAACTCTGCGTCGCCGAGTTCGCCCTCCATAATGGCCGCTAGCATGCGCCGCGTGTCGGTCAGCGCCATGCGGTGACCGCTGCCGTAGGGTCCGCCAGTCCAGCCGGTGTTCACCAGCCAAGCTTCGGCGGAGTGCCGTTCCAGCTTCTCGCCGAGCAGTTTTGCGTAGGCCGCGGGGTGCTGCGGCATGAATGGCGCGCCGAAACAGGTTGAGAAGGTAGCGCTTGGCTCTGTGACGCCGCGCTCGGTACCGGCGACTTTGGCAGTGTAGCCGCTCAGGAAATGGTACATTGCCATTTCGGGCGTCAGCTTCGCTACTGGCGGCAGGACTCCGAACGCATCGCAGGTCAGGAAAATTACGTTGCGTGGATGCCCCCCCATCCCAGATGGCTCGGAGTTGGCGATGTGGTCAAGTGGGTAGGAGACACGCGTGTTCTCAGTAATCGAACCGTCGGCGAAATCAACACTACCGTCGTCACGCACGACGACATTCTCCAGTAGCGCCCCGGGTCGGATAGCGTCGTAGATTTCTGGCTCACGGTCGCGCTCGAGTCCAATGGTCTTGGCGTAGCAACCGCCTTCGAAGTTGAAAATACCGTCGCCGGACCAGCCGTGCTCGTCGTCGCCAATGAGTCGCCGTGCGGGGTCTGTCGAGAGCGTTGTCTTTCCTGTGCCGCTTAGCCCAAAGAAGAGCGCTGTGTCGTTGTTGTTGCCGACGTTTGCAGAGCAATGCATTGGCAGTACCCCATCGAGCGGTAGCAGGTAGTTCAGGACGGTGAAGATGCCTTTCTTGATCTCACCACCATATTCTGTGCCGCCAATCACGATTAGCCTTTTTTCCAGGTTGACAGCGATGAAAATCTCTGAGTTCAGCCCCAGTTCTTTCCAGTCTTCGGCGCGGGCGGAAATGGCGTTCAGAACGGTGAACTGTGGCGTAAAGTCGTGAAGCTCTTCGCGCGATGGGCGGATGAACATGTTGTGGGCGAAGTGAGCCTGCCAAGCACGCAGCGTCACTACGCGCAGTGGCAGTCGATAGCGCTCGTCGGCGCCAGCGTAGCCGTCGAAGACGAATAATTCATTATCCCTCATCACCTCGCGGACGAGTGCGTGCAGACGGTCAAATGCTCCGGGTTCAAGTGACTGGTTGACCGTTCCCCAGTCGATGTGTGCCTGTGACGGTGGCTGCCGCACGAAAAAGCGATCCTGCGGAGAGCGTCCGGTGTAAATCCCGGTTTTCACGGCGACGGTGCCGGACCCAGTAGCAACACCTTCGCCGCGGTGCAGCTCCAAATCACGGTAATCCTGCTGCGAGAGGTTGCGATGTACGAGCCTCGGCGAGAGCCCCAGCTCTCCCGCAAAATCCATGCGGCGGCACCAGAGCGTGCATTAAATAGTTGGGTGTTCCGTCGGGCGGGCGTTTATCAGCGGGCCGGTGGTCTAGGGGTTATGACGTCGCCCTTACAAGGCGAAGATCGGCGGTTCAAATCCGCCCCGGCCCACCACTCCCACCGCCGCCGCAAGGCGATGGGGCAGCACTTTCTGGTCGACGAGAATATCGCCGATCGCATCGTCGCTGCTGCCGAAATCACCTCAGGCGAGCGCATCCTAGAAGTCGGTCCCGGCCGCGGCGTCCTCACCGAGCGGCTGATGCCGCTCGGCAAGCTGGTCGCTGTTGAGAAGGACCGCTGGCTGGCAGCAGTACTGCGGCAGCGATTCGACGGCGAGTTGCAGCTAATCGAAGGCGACGCGCTGGAAGTCGAGCTGCCTCCGGTGGACGTTATCGTTGCCAACCTGCCCTACGCCATTTCGTCGCCGCTGTTGTTCCGCCTCTTCGACGTTGAGTGGGGGCGGGCGGTGTTGATGTTCCAGGAAGAGTTCGCCCGCCGGCTTGTCGCCTCACCCGGGAGCAAGGCGTACGGTCGCCTGTCGGTGATGGCTCAGCACCACGTTGCCTGCCGTAAGCTGTTTCGCGTCTCGCGTACCTCGTTCCTGCCACAGCCACGGGTGCATTCGCTGGTGGTGCGACTCGAGCGACGCGCGCCGGACTACGAAGTTCGTGATTTCACCATCTTCGAGCGAGTTGTCGCAACGCTCTTCCAGCACCGGCGCAAGACCGTCCGCAACGCGCTGCGGCTTGAGTTCCCCGACGCGGCGATTGAGCAGCTGCCGCATCTGCAGGAACGCGGCGAGGTGCTGACGCCGGCGCAGATGGCTGGGCTGGCGGATTTGCTATCAGGCTGACATCGCTAGAAAAACTTCTTCATCATTAACAGGTCGCGGAAGCTTGCCTTCACTTTCAGCTCGCCTTTGGCATACGCTTTGACGGGCGATAGCTCCCGCTTTAGCAACAACAGTATTGTCTCGTTGGTGGCCTTGATGACCACGTCGGCGTCGGTTGAGTCCCCCTCGCCGAATTGAGTCAAGCTGTTGTCCTCCAGCCTTGCGATAAGCGTCGGACCATCTATGACAACGATAGCGACAGTGCGATCCTTGCCTTCGACCATCTTCGCGAATCCCTCATCATCAGCCAAGCGCGTGTTGAACACAGCCGCCTTGGCTTGCAGTTTTTCCAGCAGTTCACCCATCATTTTCTCCGAAGTCGTCCAACGTCACTTTTTGCTCGAGCCGCTTGAGCGTCTTCCAGCTCTTGCGAGTTCCAGGGGGCCACTTCCCTCGCTCACGCCGGTATTGCTTCAAAAACGTGATGGTCCGTTCATCAGAGGGGTAGCCACTGCCGCAATCACCCAGCTCATCTTTCAGTCGTTCCATCGCCGCTTCCCGTGCCTCCTTGGCCAGGATTGACGCTGCCGCGACGACTGGGATATTCTGGTCGGCTTTCGTCTGCGCGATGATTTGACAATCCAGTCCTGGTGGCAGGTGGCTGGAAACCCTGTGCCCTACTTTCTCCCCGTCCAGCTCTGGTGAATCTATGAACGCCACTGTCGGCGCCAGCTGCGTAATCAGCCGTGCGAAGGCGCGTTCTTCGAGCCGGTTAAGCCCCCTTTCAGCGACCCAGCGGTCAATCGTCACCGGCTCAATTAGTTCCACGGCACATTCACAGATCTGCCGGATGGCAGTGGACAGTTCGCGCCGCCGCCGTGGCGATAGCTGTTTGGAATCGCGCACACCGAGCTTCCGCAGCGCCTTATCCTCCTCGATCGCGACAATTGCAACTGCCATTGGCCCCAGCACTGGTCCGCGCCCCGCCTCGTCTATCCCCGCAATCAGTCCCGGCGTTGCCTTGCCCGCATCGCAGTTCATGCATCAATCTCCAGCGTCGCAAAGCCGCGTGCCATGAAATAAGCACCCTGACAGGTTGGCAGCTCAGTCACATCGTCAGGCTTCAGGCTTGCTACATCCCCCATCGCGACCGGGTGTCCGGCGACACAGCGCACCTTCACCGGTGCGTCACCCAGGGCAGTAGCCTGTCGGTAGGGGTCGAAAGTGCGCAGTTCTTCGAGCGTCACGCTCTGCGCTAGCAGGCCTGTGCCGCCGTGGAGCGTTCCTGGCAGCCGAATCAGTCGGTGCAGGTCGCCAGTTACTGGTTCATCGGCGTGCACGGCGCATTCGATGAGCGCGGCGTCGCGCAGCGCGGTCTGCACGCGGCGCGGAAGCGCATCGAAGACTTTCTGCGGTGAGCCGCCGAGTTGCACTTTTTTTGCTGTTTCCATTCCCACTCGTGGCAACTCCTTCAGTCGTTTCAGTTGTTCGTCCTCTGGCAGTGTCTGAACCTCGGCTAGCCATGCCGTCACGAAGCGCGCGATGCGTCCCTGCCAGCCTGGTGCGTCGGTTGCGGGGAGTCGCAGCTCCCTTGTCGAGTGGCGCCTGTTACCATACTGCCGTGTGTGTCCTGCATCGAGCAATAGCCCCTCGGCATCAGCACCGAGACCGGTCAGGTAATCGGCCAGCTCGCGCCGTGCCCCTGACGGCAGCTCGAGCACCACCGGCGCGCGGACATGCACGTGGTAGCCACGGCCGCCACTGAAGACCATTTGTAGGTCTTCTATAGCGATTCCCAAATCACCCATTAGGAAGTCCTCGACGAGCCGCACCGTCTGTCCACGGATGATTTCAATCAGTTTGCCGAAGGTAATCTTACCTTGTTTGAGCAATTCCATCTCTGGCAGGTGGTCAGCGTCCAGGTCGAAAATAAGGTCGGCTGCTTGCCATTGCTTTTCATTCATCTTGCCGGCTGACGGGTGTGCATAATACGCCACGGAATGGTAGACGTGCATTGGCGCCTCACGTGCTAGTTTCGCCTGCAGTCCCCCCTCGCTGCGGAACGCCAGGTGGCGTTGCATTAGCTTGCCGCCCCAGCCGAGCATTCCCCACTCGCGCGTGGTGAACCGCGGCGGCAATTCTGGTTCGGCTCGTGCGTAGAATTCGCGGAAGCGTTCCTGCAACCATTCACGTGTGTAGCGTAACGGCAGGCTTGCCTTGTGTTTCGCGATATCCTCTTTCAGACTCATGCCAGCGCCGCATCCCACTTCTTTCGTGCGCCACGCACGGTTAGCAATCCCACGCGTAGTCGCTGCCCGAGCGTGAACTCCCATGGTGGTCTGGGCAGTCCGTCGGAGAACGCGGCGAGCAGTTCGTGCTGCGCGTCCGCTTCGCCCGTGAGCTGGAGCCAGGTAACGCTGCCGCTACTTCCAGGAGTTTCGGCCCAGAGCTCCAATGTAAGTTTACCGTGCGGTATTTTGTAGCGGAACAGGTGAGCCGCACGCTGGAACGGGATGACCAGCGCCACCTGCGTGAAGGTCCGAACGTCGTCGCTGCGCGTGTATTCCCACTCTAGTTTCTCTAGCGTCGTGCGCAGTGCTGTGGCTGCCGAGCGTGGTTCGAAGCAGACCGGCAGCTTCACCACAGCAATTCGCCGCCAATGGCGGGATAACCCAGCTCGCAGCCTTCCAGTACGCGCGGGTGGATTTCGCCAAACACTAGCACGTCGCCCAGTGACGCGCAGCGGCCAGCGATGAACATGTTGTCCTCGACTGGCTGTGCATCGCCTTCCACGCCGAGTCGCTGTGCTACCGCTTGCGCAGTGGCACGTGCTTTGGAAAAGGGCGCGCGGCTGTTCAGCTCGACCCAGCCCAGCGCTAGTCTGTTGGCGTGGTCGCGCACGACCCAGCCCACCTCGAAAATGCGCTGCGGCAGCTCGTGGTGCCGGTTGGTGCGCAGCAGCTCCAGCAGGCCGGGCAGCAGCGCTGGCCGCAGCAGGTGGTATTCCTCGCCGACTGGATTGGCGACGTGCGCCTCGCCTGCCGGCTCGCGCTGCGGCAGTTCGTGCTGGGCGCGCGCAGAACTCAATGTGAGCGAAACCACTTCCTGGAATCCAAGCCCGAGTAGTGCTTCGCGGCACTCCCTTTCGCGCGGTCGCGAAGTGGTCTCCATGCCGAAGGTGGCAAGCCGCGGTAGGTATTCGGGCAGTTTTCCGTATTCAAGCCCAATAGCGAGCTCCTCAAGCAGGTCCACTGGGTGCAACAGGTCTGCTCGCCAGGCAGGCACCTGCACCACCCATTCGTCATTGCGCAGCTCTGGTTCGAGTCCGCAGCGGCGGAACGCGCGGTGCACCTGCTCGGCGCCCGGATCCCATCCGAGCAGTTGTGTTAGGTAGCTATGGCCGGCGCGGTGCTTTCGCGGCGTCATGTCAGGGACGATATACTTCTCACTCGGGTAGCGGATTTCCAGCGCCTCGGCGCTGCCGCCGCGCTCGACGAGCGCGGCAGTGACGATATTGAGACAGGTCTCTACAGCCTGCCGGTCTAGCCCCTGCACGTCAATCAGCACGTCAGTTGTATCTTCTGAAAGCGCGGTCAGCTGACCGTTGATAATTGGCGGCATCGAAAGCACCTGCTCTTGCGAATCGACAATCAGCGGGTAGCGCTTTTCGCCCTCTAGAATGTGTGCATATTCTATGCCCTTAGGATGTTCCTGCAGTATTTCCTCAGGCGTCATCGGCTCGTCATAACCTAGCGGGATGAAGGCGGGCTCATGCAGCGAGCATCCATAGAATCGGAATGGAGGCTCAAGTGGCTTCAAGTCGTGTATACCAATAGACGCCTTGCGCCTCCTCCTCCCTGTCGTGACATGCAACTTTTCTTGCAGTTCCATCAGTGACCGAAGCGCGACGTTGTCGAGTGCGACGCCACGTACGATACCGCCTAGGAACCAAGGGCGTATCTCGGTGATGCTTGGCTCGACTGAGAGCCATGTTTTGGGCTTGGCGACTGGGCAGTGCGCCAGTCCCGGCGATTGCTCCATGAAGGCTCGTAGCGCACGCGCGACGCCTTCGGTCGAGAGCAGATCAGGTCGATCAGGAAAGAATTCAATAGCTGCTTCGTCGTTAGAAATCTCGTCTATATCGGCACCCAGTAGCGGAATGGCTTCAGATAATTCGGCGGGCGAGAGTGGCTGCATCAGCAGCCGGTTCAGGTCCGTCAGGTCAATAGTGATGACCGGCATCGGGAGAACCACTCCTACGGGGCTTTAAGCGCTACTTGTTGCGGCGACGTTCGCGCTTGCGGCGGCGCATCTTCTTCTTGCGCCACTTCCAGCGTTGCTGGCCCTTCTTCTTCCAGACGCGAGAGCTCCGTTTCATGTTTAGGCGTGGCCGCACCCAGCATCCCTATTAAAAGTCAGACCTTAACCAGCCAACCAGGTCGTGGTTCGCAGAGCGTTCCGTTGGCAAGCAGTGCCGCCAGTAGTTCACGCGCCTTCTCCTCCGGGATGCGTACGTCGCGTGCCTGTGCCAGCAGTACCTGTTCTTCGATTTCCCCGTCAGGGAATGCGCCGAGCAATCGCGACCGCATGTCGCCGTGCGAAGTTGCCTCGGGTGCAAAAATCTCATCTGTCTTCAGCGTCGGCGCTGCGAGCTCGTTCTTCACTCGTGCAATCGCGCTCGCTAGCTCCTTCTGCGCATTGTGCCGTTCCCAGATACGCACTTTGTCGAGCGCCATCCGGTACCGGCAGCGCTGGCAACTAACTGTGAGGGAGGTCAACTTAACGCTCCTCACTGCGTGGCACTTGGGGCAGGCAACGACACCGAACACGCGCGGGAATGCACAGCCCGCATAATGTTTTCACCCTCACCGTCTCCGTGCTGCTATGGACTCGGCGGTGCTGGCTCAGATTGGTGTGGTGTGTGTGTTAGGGGCAATGTCGCCCGGCCCTAGCCTCGCTGTTGTTTTGCGTAACACCGTCGCTGGCGGTCGGCTGCGCGGGGTGATGACCGGGCTCGGCCACGGTATCGGCTTCTTCTTCTACGCATTGCTCGCCGTCTCGGGATTGGCAGTAGTAATGGCGACTGGAGATACAGTGTTCTGGGCGCTGCAATGGGGCGGCGCAGCGGTGCTTGTCTGGCTCGGCTGGCAGTTCCTGTTATCTGAGGGAGGGGAAGTTGCAGATCATGACAGTGGTGGTCGTGAAGGCTTCGTCGCCGGATTTTTGGTCGCGTTCCTCAATCCCAAGATTCTTGCGTTCTTCGTTGCTGTTTTCTCGCAGTTCATCGAGCCCGGCCTTGCACTGAACGATCGGCTGGTAATCGCGCTGCTTGCTGGTGTTATCGATGCTAGCTGGTACATGCTTGTCGCGACTGTAATTGCCGGCACGCCGCTGCTCGATATCTTGCGACGCCATGCATGGGCAATCGACCGCGCCGTCGGTAGCTTGCTGCTACTGCTTGCTGTGGCTCTGCTGCTACGCGCCTTCTAACGGCAAAGTGTTTTGCACCCGCCGCGCGGTCGGCGGCCGGATGGAATACCCAGAGTTCCCCGACCACTCGCGTTTCACCCCTGTTGCGAGCGTCCTCACCGGTGCCGGCAAAGGCGAGGTTACTGTGCGCGGCTGGGTCTATCGCACTCGCTCTTCGGGCAAGCTGGCGTTCGTCGTCATTCGCGATGCAACAGGCATTCTGCAGTGCACTATATCGCAGGCGAAAGTTCCTGAGGGTGATTTTATCGCGGCGTGCAAAGCACTGCGCGAGTCATCAGTTATTGTCACTGGCACACCTGCTGCCGATGACCGCGCCCCGAGCGGCTTCGAACTGCGCGCCACGCGCTTCGAGGTACTGCATTACGCAGAGACGTTCCCGATTACCAAGGATCTGGGTGATGAGCATCTGCTTGACAACCGCCACCTGTGGCTGCGCAGCCGACCGATGGTCGATGCATTGAAAGTACGCGCAACAGCTTTCGGTGCGTTCCGTGCTTTCTGGGATTCGCAGGGCTACACCGAGGTGCAGTCACCTTCGTTCGTTTCTGGTGCCTGCGAAGGTGGGTCTGCCCTCTTCGATGCCTTCTACTCTGATGAGTCTGCCAAAGATGGCAAGGCGTTCTACGCCCACCTGTCGCAGTCATGGCAGCTCTACGCCGAGGCGACTATGTTCGGCCTCGAGCGCATATATACGCTGGCACCCTCATTCCGCGCCGAGAAATCGCGTACTCGCCGCCACTTGACCGAATTCTGGCACGCTGAAGTTGAGGCGGCTTGGGTCCACAACGAGCAGATGATGACTCAGGAAGAGGCGATGCTCGCAGCAATCATCGCGGCAGTCTTGGCGAACAACCGCCCTGAACTGGAGCGTCTCGGCCGTGACCCCGTTATCCTGGAGACAGTAAAGCCGCCCTTCGAACGCATGAAGTATGCCGAAGTGCTGGAGCAACTAAATGGAATGGGTTTTGATTTGGCGTGGGGTGATGATTTCGGCTACCGCGAGGAGAAGGCCCTGACACAGGAACGCAGTCAACCACTCTACATCACCCACTTCCCCCGCGAAAAGGGATTTTACCACCGCCCCGACCCTGCAGAGCCGAAGTCACTTGTGTGCCATGACTTGCTCGCACCGGAGGGTTATGGTGAGATTATAGGTGGTGGTGAGCGCGTCTGGTCACCGGAGGAACTGACAGAGCGTATCACTGAGGAAGGCATGGATCCGGAATCGTATGGTTGGTACCTTGATTTGAGGAAGTTTGGCAGCGTTCCTCACTCTGGCTTTGGGCTGGGACTCGACCGTCTGGTCGCATGGCTTTGCGGTGCTGAACACATCCGGGACGTAATTGCCTTCCCACGCACCATGCGGCGCACTACCCCGTAGGGCCACCCTAGTTTCTTCAGCCACCGCGCTTCAGTAGCGTGCGTGCGACGTTGCCTTCTTTGTCGACATAGTAGAGCCACCCGGGTTCGCGCGTGACGCCTGCCTCGGCGACCTTCTCGCCACCGCCACCCTTCTCTGTGCCGCGCGCCATGCGGGTGCGCCAGACGTCACCATCCTTGCCCAGATAGTAGAGATAGCCTGACTCTTTTTTGACCGAGGTCTCAGCGACTACGCCACTTTCACCTTTCGGCTTTGGTGCCGGCCGCCGGAACTTCTTCCGCAATCCACGTGCCCTGCGGCGCGGCTTCCAGTTCTCGACTAGTGCCACCCCCTCAGGCCCGTGTCGCATCAGCGATTCGGCGGCACGGTCACGCACATGTGGAATTGGGTCGTACAGCGCCTTGCTCAGCGCTGCCGTGCTGTCATCGCTGGAAAACATTCTAAGTCCTTTGGCTGCTTGCCAGCGCACGTAGCGGTCGGGGCTTGTGAGCCCTATCACGAGGTAGGTTTTGCTCTCTCCGCTGTTGTTGCGGCCGATAGCGTCCATCGCTATCCGCTGTAAGAAAACGTTTCCCGCGTTTAGCCCATCGTTGACCAGCACTTCTAGTGCCTGCTCACCCATACTGCCAAACAGTTCCAGCGCCGCCTGCCGCACGAAGTGGTCTCCGCTGCCCAGCTGTGCCACCAACGCGGCGGCAATCTGCTTCTCACGGAACGGAATCTGTGCCCCGAGCTGTTCCAGCGCATCACGGCGTGCCTGTGCATCTTCGCGGCCAAGATGTGTAATCAGTTCTTCAACGTCACTATTGAACACTTAAATCACCTGTCTGAGCCACCCGTCAGACCATATAAAAACGTCGCGCATACCGCCCCGTGCGTATAATTGCTCACCGTGGCCGTTCGGAAGCGGGCCATCCCGACAACACCTTGGCAGCGTTCATGGCTGCACTCGATGAGGGTGCCGACATGGTCGAGTGCGACGTTCGACGCCTCGCTGACGGCGAACTCGCCTGCTTCCACGACGCCACCATCGCGGGGCATCCACTGTCATCCCTATCGCACTCTGAGCTGGAGTCACTGGCAGGCTTTGCAGTGCCGCGGCTGGAGGAGCTTGCACAACTCTGCCGCGAGTACGACGCAGGTCTTGACCTCGAGTTGAAGGAGCGAGGCTGCGCGGGCGACGCGCTCAGTGCAGTCAATGGCCTTGCGGAGTTATGGGTCAAGTCGTTCCACGATGACATAGTGCGTGAAGTTCTCGCCGCGCAGCCCGACGCCTACGCAGGACTGCTACTGGGTGTTCCACGCGGTGGCCTCCGCCTCCGCTTCAGCGAGTTTTTCCCCGTCAGGCGCCTTCGCAGTTGTGGTGCTCGCTTTGTCGCGCCTAACTGGCGGCTGCTACGCCTCGGTTTCCTACGCCGCATGCGGAAGAATGGATTTCCGGTGCTTGTCTGGACAGTTAACGATTCTCGACAGGCACAGCAGTTGGCAGCTGCTGGCGTCGTTGGCATTGCCACTGACCGGCCGAGAGAGCTGCGTTCTGCGCTCGAACCGCGTGCTTAAAACGACCTGTAGGTGCGCGCGGACGTGGACCTTAGGGCATTTGCCGAACTCGCTCAACGGGAGCAGCTCTGCCTCAGTTGCACTGGCCGGCTCGCGGCCAGACTGGGCTTTGGCCTCACCAATCACGAGCGCGGGCAGGCGCTGCTCGCGACGCGGGCGATGCTGGCGGAAGCGGAGGGTAAAGTGGGTGAGACCTCCTACTTCCATGATGGCACGCCAGCCCCCGCTCCGAACGAGTGCGGCCTCTGCGAAGGATTGTGTGGTGAGGTGGCTCAGCTAGCGCAAATGGTGCTCGAAGCCCTTGATGGTATCGAGCTAGCAACTTTCCAGGTCGGCACAGTGGTCAACGAAGAAACCCTAGCGCGCGAAAAGGAGCTGCAAATGATTTCAGGGGGCCACGGTGAGCCACTCAAGTCTCAGCTCAATCGCGAAATTGGCTCACGCGTCGCCGACTTGAGCGGGCTGACACCGAAGCGTGACATTCCGGATGCGGTTATCGTGGTCGACACACGCTATGATACTGTCGATTTACAGCTGCGCTCACTTTTCATCGAAGGTCGCTACACTAAGACTGACCGCACTATTCCGCAGACACGTTGGCCCTGCCGCGAGTGCCACGGCCGCGGCTGCGAGCGGTGCAACAGTAGCGGCCAGATGTATCCCGAGTCGGTCCAGTCGCTGGTCGCCGGACCTCTGCTCGAGACTGCTGGTGCGAGTGAGGACAAATTCCACGGTATGGGGCGTGAGGATATCGACGCCGCGATGCTGGGCGAGGGTCGACCGTTCGTGCTAGAACTGAGGCAGCCTAAGGTGCGCAGCCTAGATTTGGCGGCGCTCGAAAAGGTAATCAACGCTGCCGCCGCCGGGCGTATCACCGCAAATGGGCTCGTGTGGGTCGAGCGACCACGCGTAGCAGAACTCAAGGAGACGGTATGTGACAAAACCTATCGTATCGACATCAACTTCGACCAGCCAGTCGAAATCGAAAGGCTTAAGAAAGGCGTACAGCGGTTGACGGGTAAGGTCGTCGAACAGCGCACTCCCACCCGGGTGTCCCATCGACGAGCGGATTTGGTGCGGTCGCGACGTGTGGAGAGCATGAAACTGCTTTCTGCCGGCGCTACGAGCGCCGAACTGGAAATCCGCGCGCAGCATGGGACCTACATCCGGGAACTGGTGAGTGGTGACGGTGGGCGCACATCGCCCAGCCTTGCCACGCTGATTGGCACCGAATGTCAGGTGGAGGTGTTGGACGTCCTGCATATCCACTTGGAGGATTCGAAGACATGAAGCGGTCAAGAGGTCTGCGCAGCGGTTCGCGCTACAAGCTCTCGCGCAGAGCGCGCGAGCGCGGGCTCTCACCAATTACGCGTACGCTTGAGCAGTTTGGTGTGGGCGAGCGGGTCAATATCGTGATTGACCCTTCGGTTCAGCGAGGGCACCCTCATCACCGTTTCCACGGACTGACTGGGAATGTTACTGGAATGCAGGGCAAGGCTTACGTCGTGCGCGCTAACGAGGGTAATGCCGTGAAGCAGCTGATTATACGCCCCGAGCACCTTAGGCGGGCGAGGTAGTCATGGACGAACCACAGCCAGTACCGCTAGGTGTAGTGAAGGGATTGCTCGAGGCGGAGCTAGGCAACCGCGAAAACAAGCATCGCTGTCGTGACTGCGGCCACTTCCAGTCTTTACCTGATGAGTCGGAAGAACCGGAAGTCGAGGAACTGGAGACCCCAGAGGAGACGGCCGTGACAGATGGAGAGGAGCAGAGTGGGCCGGAGGAAGCAGAGGCACCGGAGCCTCCTAGGGGGCCGCCATGCAACAGCTGCGGTTCACACAATCTGGACTTGATTGAGCAGATACAGTACGAGCATCGACTGGCACTGGATCATGTACGCCACCTGACGCGCGTGACCAGCGCGCAGGCCGAGGGCATCATGCAGGCCGTTGGCGGGCTGGAACACGTAGATGGCTTTTACGCCGCTAAGATTGCCGACATCCTGCCGACACATCCTAACGACGTACGCGCCATCTTCGCGCGTGAACGTTTCTCGCTCGGGCAGGAAGAAATCAGCGCGATTATCGCCGCCGTCCAGGAGAACACAGAGGCATAACGATGGAGGAGTACGCCTGCGTGTTGGATGTCCTGCCGGAAGGCCGCTCCGATGGGAAGCGCCGCTTCCGACGCGAGGCGGTAATCTATGGGCTTGGTGTGGAAGAGTTCAAGATTTTCGAAATGGCTCCGATTCCGGGCGCCCCGATTAATATTGGTGATCGGGTCTTTATCGGTAAGGAGGCTGGCGAACGGACACAGATTGAGCGAGTACGCGCTCGTGTAAACTATACTGACCTGACTCACACGGCCCAGACTGAGTTGGGTTTCCTGTTGGAGGAGCTGATTGGCGAGCAGGAGGAGAAATTCATCCAGTTCTACAACTACGCCGGCCCTATTTCGCGCCGCTACCACTCGCTCGAACTGCTGCCCGGACTAGGCAAAAAGACCATGGAAGCAATTGTCGCGCATCGCCCCTTTACCAGCTTCAGCGATATGGAGGCGAAAGTCTCTAATTTCCGGCAGCCCGGCAAATACATAGCCTCTCGCATTGAGCATGAAATCCGGGAGCAGGACCAGAAGTACCGGCTCTTCGTGCGCTAGCTTCGCTGCTAGAGTGCCCAGGTATACTGAATTGCACCGGCGACAAGCAGCCGCACGTCAGCGTCACCACTCAAGGATATCTGTAGTGTCCAGTTACCACTGGTTCCAGTCACAGTA
>ERZ651768.977-NODE-977-length-21328-cov-24.327232_pt1 | contig 21328 bp, 16 predicted proteins | sample MGYA00514754_ERZ651768 | MGnify/ENA metagenome assembly ERZ651768
TACAACGATAACAGCTCCATCCATTTGCGCCGCACCTGTAATCATATTTTTAACGTAATCAGCATGCCCCGGGCAATCAACGTGGGCATAGTGCCGGTTTTCTGAGTTATACTCCACGTGGGCAATAGCTATGGTAATTCCGCGTTCTTTTTCTTCCGGCGCCTTATCGATCTGATCAAACGTAATCGTTTCTGCAAGACCTTTTTTAGATAAAACCTCGGTTATAGAAGCGGTCAGTGTTGTTTTACCATGGTCAACATGACCAATTGTTCCAACGTTTAAATGTGGTTTGTCTCGGACAAATTTTTCTTTTGCCATCTGGGTTTACTCCAAGAATGTTTTATGTTTTTTATACTTCAACTTCTAACTTTTTATTTCCCGTTGCCTTCGCAATCAACTCCTCCGCAACCATAGAAGGAACTGCTTCATATTTTGCAAACTCCATGGAGAAGTTCGCCCTACCCTGACTCATAGACCTCAAGTCCGTAGAATATCCGAACATACCAGACAACGGAACTTCCGCTCGAATTACCTTAGCTCCCGCCCTATCAGTCATTTCTTTAATTTTACCGCGCTTAGCATTTACATTCCCAATCACATCCCCCATAAACTCCTCGGGCGTAACTACCTCCACGTCCATTATTGGCTCCAATAAAACCGGACTCGCCTTAAGAGCGGCCTCTTTAAAAGCCATGGAAGCTGCAATCTTAAATGCCATCTCCGAAGAGTCAACCTCGTGGAACGCACCATCCAGCAAGGTAACCTGAGCATCAACTAAATTATAGCCACACAGAATACCTCGCTCCATAGCCTCCTTAACACCCTTTTCAACAGCAGGGATGAATTCTTTTGGAATCGCACCACCACGGATCTTATCAATGAATTTAAAAGGAACTCCGTCCTCGCTTGGCTCTACCTTAATCTCCAATTCAGCAAACTGACCACGTCCACCAGACTGCTTGGCATACCTAAGCTTATGTTCAACCGCTTTTCTTATAGTTTCTTTATACGCAACCTGCGGCTGAGAAACGTTTACATCCAGGGAAAATTCACGTCGCATCCGATCAACTAAAATATCTAGATGCAGTTCACCCATACCGGAAATAACTGTCTGGTTTGTTTCCGCGTCAACCTTAACTCTAAACGTTGGATCCTCCTGCAACAACTTAACCATAGCATCCGAAAGCTTCTCTTGCTCAGCCTTAGTTTTAGGCTCAATGGCCACGGAAATAACAGGCTCCGGAAAAACTATCGACTCAAGAATTATCGGTTCTTCTTGCAAACAAAGAGTATCGCCAGTGAATGTTTTTTTAAGCCCAATCACAGCACCTATATCACCTGGACCTACATAAGTGATCTCTTCTCTCTTATTAGAATGCATTCTAAGCAACCGCCCAACACGCTCGCGCTGATTCGTAGTGGAGTTATACACATAAGATCCACTTTTGAGCTCACCAGAATAGACCCTCACAAACGCCAACTGACCCACAAACGGATCAGTCATAATCTTAAACGCCAAAGCGGATAACGGCTCACTATTTTCAGATTTTCTAGTAATTTCTTTTTCGGTGTCAGGGTGGGTGCCTTGAATTGGCGGAACGTCTAACGGGGAGGGAAGGATAGTCACAACAGCATCCAACAATTGCTGCACTCCTTTATTTTTAAATGCTGCACCACAAAGGATAGGCGTTATCTTAAGCTCTAATGCCCCTTTACGAACTGCCGCGGTGATCTCTTCAGACGAAACCTCTTCTCCGCCTAAGAATTTTCCCATAATGGAATCATCTATATCAGCGGTGGCCTCTACTAACTTCTCTCTATACTCATCAGCTAATTCCCTGCATTCATCAGGAATATCGACGATATCAAACTTTTCTCCGTTCGCTGATTTCTCATCATAGATATTTGCCTTCATCGCAATCAGATCAATAATCCCCACGAAATTGGCTTCTGCCCCAATAGGCAACTGCAAGGGAACCGGATTAGCATTGAGCCTTTCTTTCATCTGGCCAACGCAATTCAAAAAATCAGCGCCCGCTCGATCCATTTTATTAACGAATCCAATCCTAGGAACCTTATACTTGGTAGCCTGCCGCCACACTGTCTCAGACTGAGGCTCAACACCACCAACCGCACAAAAAACACCAACCGCCCCATCCAGAACCCGAAGCGACCGCTCCACCTCTGCAGTAAAATCAACATGGCCCGGCGTATCAATTACATTAACCTGATGATCTTGCCAAAAACAGGTCGTTGCAGCCGAAGTGATAGTTATTCCCCGCTCCTGCTCCTGCTCCATCCAATCCATAGTGGCATTGCCGTCATGAACCTCACCAAGCTTATGACTACGACCCGTGTAATACAGAACTCTCTCCGTAGTGGTAGTCTTCCCCGCATCGATATGCGCGATAATTCCTATATTTCGAACCTTATTCAGGTCTAACTTCTTACTCATAATCTAACCTTCATCTACCATCTGTAGTGAGCAAAAGCCTTGTTAGCCTCTGCCATTCTATGCACATCTTCTTTCTTCTTAATTGATCCCCCAGCGTTATTATAGGCATCAACTATTTCCCCCGTAAGCTTTTCGGACATCGAACGCCCCGATCTCGCTTTCGCATTTTGAATTATCCAACGTATACTAAGGGCAATACGACGGTTATCCCTAACTTCTACGGGTACCTGATAAGTAGCACCACCCACCCTGCGAGACTTTACCTCCAAATGAGGCGAAACATTATCTACCGCTTTTTTGAATACTTTAATTGGATCCTCTTTAGTTTTTTCACCCACAGCATCTAGAGCGCCATAGAAAATACCCTCCGCGACGCTCTTTTTACCCTGCTTTAAAAGATTATTAATAAAACGGGCAACCAAAAGATCATCGAACTTTGGATCCGGCAAAATTTTTCTTTTTACTGCTTCTCTTCTTCTAGCCATTGACTATTTTGTTTATTTTTTAGGACGCTTCGTTCCATACTTAGATCGACTCTGCATTCGACCATCTACACCAAGGGTATCAAGAAGCCCTCGCACCACATGATACCGAACACCCGGGAGATCTTTAACACGCCCCCCCCGGATCATCACAATAGAATGCTCTTGCAGATTATGCCCAACCCCCGGAATATAAGAGGTAACCTCCATACCATTAGTCAACCTCACACGGGCTACTTTTCGCAAAGCCGAATTAGGCTTTTTGGGAGTCGAAGTGTAAACACGAACGCAAACACCCCTCTTCTGCGGGCAAGACTTTAATGCCGCACTAGCAGTCTTCTTAACTGGGGATTTACGCCCAGATCTAACTAATTGATTGATTGTTGGCAAAAAAAACACCCCCCTAAAAGGCAAGCCATTGAAAAAATGGCCCCTAAAGGACAAAATCCTCAGCACTGAGAACTTGAAAATTTATTTAAACAGGATATGAAAAGCTGGTAATTTTATCACTGTTTTGAATGGAGTCAAGGTAAAAATACGATTGAAAAAATTTGCCTTACTCAACAGCGAGTGGGGTTTTTTCAGACTCAACCTCTTCCTGTTCTTCTATTACCTCGGGTTCTTCAATTTGAATTCCGGCATACGCTCGACATCCAGTTCCCGCAGGGATCAATTTCCCCATAATGACATTCTCTTTCAACCCGACTAAATTATCCTGCTTGCCACTCACACTCACTTCGGTTAAAACGCGTGTCGTCTCTTGAAACGATGCAGCAGAAATAAAACTTTCAGTACTAAGAGACGACTTTGTTATACCAAGTAAAACTGGAGCCCCCTTAGCAGGTTTTTTCTTATTTTTAATCACCTCTTGATTAGCTTTATTAAAAACCTTTTTAGTAACCTGCTCTCCAAGCAAAAATTGAGTGTCGCCAGGATCTTCGATAATCAAATGACGTAACATCTGGCGAACAATAACCTCAATATGCTTATCGTTAATAGTCACACCCTGCAAACGATAAACCTCCTGCACTTCATTAACGAGATAGTATTGCAATTCATTCTCACCAAGCACCCGAAGGATATCATGCGGATTGCTTGCTCCATCCATTAATGCCTCGCCAGGAATAACCGCATCCCCCTCATGAACATTAATGTGTTTCCCGCGCGGAATAAGATATTCGCGTTCTTCACCTGAATCATTCACAACAAACACCTGCCGCATTCCCTTAACAAAACCACCAAACTTAACCTTGCCAGAAATTTCCGAAATTGTCGCCTGCTCACTAGGCTTACGAGCTTCAAAAAGTTCTGCAACGCGAGGCAAACCACCTGTAATATCCTTTGTCTTAGCACTCTCTCTGGGAATCTTAACCACCAAATCACCCGCATGCAAACTGTCGCCCTCGGAAACAGCAATATGCGCACCTGCTGGCAAAAGATAGCGTCGAAGAGTTTCGCCCTTCGGATCCTTAATAGAAACTCGTGGTTGTTTTTTCTCGTCCCTGTTACTAATGATTACCTTGGTAGACAAACCCGTTATCTCATCAAAATCTTCCTTCATCGTCACACCCTCTACCACGTCCCCAAACGCAACGGTTCCCGCAACCTCAGTAAGAATAGAATCAGTATACGGGTCCCACTCCACAAGCGTTTGACCTGACTGAACTTCCTGCCCATCATTCACCTTAAGGTTTGCAGCGTAAACGACGGCATATCTTTCTATCTCTCGACCGCCCTCGTCTTCAACAACAATTGCCCCATTACGATTCATTACAATATTTTCACCGCGTTGGTTTTTAATGGTACGCAATCCAGAGTATTTAGCCCTACCCATTTTTTTTGCTTGTAGCGTGGTCTGTTCGACAACACGACTGGCGGTTCCACCGATATGAAAAGTACGCATTGTCAACTGGGTCCCAGGTTCACCGATAGACTGAGCAGCAACAACACCTATCGGCTCGCCAATTTCCACCCAATCTAAAGTCGCCATATTGCGACCGTAACATTTAACACACAACCCCTGCTTCGATTCGCAGGTAAGGTTAGTCCTTATTTTCACCGCCGCAATACCCGAATTCTCAATCGCATTCACAATATTTTCATCAATCATATCATTTGCTTTAACCAAAACATTGCCATCAAAAGGATCTACAACATCCTCTAAAGCAGATCGCCCAAGGACACGCTCACCTAGAGGCTGAATGATTTCTCCAGCATCCACTAGAGAAGTAACATTCACACCCCTAAGAGTTCCACAGTCTTCCTCTTGTATAATGATATCCTGAGCCACATCAACAAGCCGTCTAGTCAGATAACCCGAATTAGCGGTTTTAAGCGCGGTGTCTGCGAGACCTTTACGGGCGCCGTGAGTTGAAATAAAATATTGAAGAACCGATAAACCCTCACGGAAGTTTGCAGTAATAGGAGTTTCGATAATTTCGCCAGATGGCTTAGCCATCAACCCGCGCATTCCAGCTAACTGCCGAAGTTGCTGAACACTACCACGGGCACCCGAATCAGCCATAATAAAAATGGAATTAAAATCGCCTTGGATTTCACCACCTCCAATTTTCTTATCCTCCTCAGCCAACTCATCAAACATTTCCTCTGAAACTCTCTCCGTAACATGAGCCCAGATATCAATCACCTTGTTATAACGCTCGCCATTAGTAATAAGCCCATCTCGGTATTGCTTGTAAACCTTAAGCACCTCTTCATGCGTTTTATCAACAATAGGAACCTTATTTTTCGGAATACGCATATGGTCAATCGAGACTGTAAGCCCCGCTTCCGTCGCGTATTTAAATCCGAGGGACTTGACCGCATCCAAAAGACTAACTGTTTTTTCACTTCCGGCCCGCAAAAAGGATTCCCCGATTAATCCAGAAAGCTCCTTTTTATCCATCAATTTATTCACTAAAGAAAACCCTACCTCGCTTGGCAAAACCTCACCGAGAATAACGCGACCTGTGGTTGTTTGAACAAGCTCTCCTTTCATTCGAACCAAAATCTGAGCCTGCAAATCTAACTCATCAGCATCATATGCCGAGATCACTTCTTTCGAGCAAGAAAAGATCTTCCCCCCCCCTTGTACACCACCACGGACCTTAGTCATGTAATAACATCCTAGCACCATATCTTGAGACGGAACCGCAATAGGCTTCGCATTCGAAGGAGAAAGAACATTATTCGAAGACAACATAAGCAACTTAGCTTCAACTCGTGCCTCCATTGAAAGCGGCACATGAACAGCCATCTGATCACCGTCAAAGTCTGCATTAAAGGCAGTACAGACAAGAGGGTGAACCTGAATAGCCTTCCCTTCTATAAGGATGGGCTCAAATGCCTGAAAACCCAAACGATGCAAAGTAGGCGCGCGATTTAAGAAAATTGGATGGCCCTCAACTACCTCCTCAAGAACCTCCCAAACTTCTGAGCGTTCTTGCTCCACCATTTTTTTTGCAGTCTTGATTGTCGTGGCATACCCTTTTTCCTCAAGACGATTAAATATAAACGGCTTAAACAATTCCACCGCCATCTTTTTTGGCAATCCACACTGGTGAAACTTAAGATGAGGACCAACTACAATAACAGACCGACCGGAGTAATCGACGCGCTTCCCCAATAAATTCTGACGGAATCTACCTTGCTTACCTTTCAGCATGTCACTAAGCGACTTTAATGGTCTTTTATTTGTACCGCGAAGCGTTCTACCCCTTCGACCATTGTCAAATAAAGCAGCAACCGCCTCCTGCAACATTCGCTTTTCGTTACGAACAATAATCTGCGGAGCTCTTAACTCCTGCAGGCGCTTTAATCGGTTATTCCGATTAATGACCCTGCGATAAAGATCATTTAAGTCAGATGTAGCAAACCGACCGCCATCCAGTGGAACTAATGGCCTCAATTCTGGCGGGATAACAGGAACTACCTTAAGAATCATCCAGTCAGGACTGTTTCCTGATTTACGGAACGCCTCGATTATCTTAAGACGCTTTGCAATCTTACGTTTATTCATCACCGATTTTGTAACAAGAGCCTCCTCCTTAAGGCGAATTGATTCTGCATCAAGATCTAAAGACTTTAGCATGTGATCAATCGCCTCAGCCCCGATCATTGCCTTAAAAGTATCAGGATACTCAAGCTCTACCTCACGAAACTCTTCATCTTCTAGAAGTTGGCCTGGCTTATAATCTGAATCACCTGGATCTATCACCACGTAATTCTCAAAGTAAATGATCCGCTCAAGGTCCTTGAGACTAATATCCAATAGGTGGCCCATGCGGCTAGGAAGACCCTTAAAAAACCAGATATGGGCGACCGGACTTGCCAACTCTATATGACCCATCCTCTCCCGACGCACCTTAGAAAGAATGACCTCGACACCGCATTTTTCACAAACTACACCCTTGTGTTTCATGCGCTTATACTTTCCACAATTACATTCCCAGTCTTTAACCGGGCCAAAAATTTTAGCGCAAAACAGCCCATCCCTTTCCGGCTTGAAGGTACGATAATTTATAGTCTCTGGTTTCTTGACTTCCCCATAAGACCACGAACGGATTTTTTCTGGTGAGGCAAGACGAACCCTCATCGCATCAAAAGAGATAGGGTTCTTTGGTTTATCAAATAATGTAAAACTATCCACTAAAGTTATCTCCTTCTAAATAGTCAAATAGCACCTAAAATCAAACCGCTCTAAAAGCAAATCGATCACAACAAACCAAGCGAGGTAATTTATTTTACAGATTCAACAAGTTCTACATCTATGGCTAGACTCTGCAACTCTTTAACCAAAACATTGAACGACTCTGGAAGACTAGGAGTAGCAGTGGTCTCACCTTTAACTATAGCCTCATACATGCGCTTACGTCCTTCCACGTCATCAGATTTAACGGTCAGCATTTCCTGAAGAGTGTACGCGGCACCATAAGCTTCTAACGCCCATACTTCCATTTCACCGAGTCTCTGCCCACCGAATTGCGCCTTCCCGCCTAGTGGTTGCTGAGTCACGAGCGAGTAGGGTCCAGTTGAGCGAGCGTGAATCTTATCATCAACCAGATGATGAAGCTTAAGAATATATATATAACCAACCATTACTTTTTGGCGAAAAAACACCCCCGTACGACCATCCGTAAGACGCTCTTCACCTGTAGGAGAAAACTGCGTTCCTTGAAACAATTCCCGAACATCTTCTTCCTTCGCTCCATCGAAAACGGGTGTCGCCATATGCCTACCAACCGCACTCGCAGCCATTCCTAAGTTAGTTTCCAGAATCTGCCCTACATTCATTCGAGACGGAACACCGAGCGGATTAAGTATAATTTCAATCGAAGTTCCATCTCCCATATACGGCATGTCTTCCTCGGGAACGATAGTCGAAACAACTCCCTTATTTCCATGCCGACCAGCCATCTTATCACCAACCTGCAACTTACGCTTCATAGCCAAGAAAACTTTCACCAATTTAATCACACCCGGCGACAAATCATCCCCTTTTTGCAACTGAGCAACCTTCTCCTTCATCGCAACCCTTAGAGCACTTATCAGCTTTCCACTACTTTCCTCCAACCCCCGAAGCTCATTTAAGTCAACATCCCTTACAGAAATCTGAACCATATCCTTAACACTTAATTCTTCAAGCAAATCATCACCAAGAACCTCTGATTTTTTAAAATCTCGACGCCCTATTTTAATCGACTTGCTCACGACCTTTCCGGACAAAATAGACCGCATTCGTTTCTTTGTTTCACTTCTAATAATCTCGATCTCGTCATTAATATCTTTTTGGATCCGAGCAGCCTCCTCCTCTTCAATCAAAACAGTTCGAGAATCTTTATCAATGCCTTTTCGAGAAAAAACCTTTACATCAATCACCGTTCCACGAATACCGGGTGGAACCCTCAATGAAGTGTCGCGCACATCTCCTGCCTTTTCTCCAAAAATGGCCTTGAGAAGTTTTTCTTCCGGACTTAACTGAGTTTCACCCTTTGGCGTGATTTTACCCACCAGAATATCACCCGGCTTAATTGTTGCACCCACGCGGATAATACCGCTTTCATCAAGATTTCTCAGCGCATCCTCTCCAACATTTGATATATCTCTGGTAATTTCCTCCCTACCCTGTTTAGTGTCCCGCGCCTCCACATTAAACTCTTCAATGTGTATAGAAGTATAAACATCCTCTTTAACCAGCTTTTCACTGATAATTATCGCATCCTCGAAGTTGTACCCATCCCAAGGCATAAACGCGACCAGAACATTGCGCCCCAAAGCAAGCTCCCCCCGCTCAGTCGATGGACCGTCAGCTATCACTTCACCCTCTTTAATTTTTTGGCCCGACACTACGAGAGGTTTTTGATTAACACAGGTATTCTGGTTTGACCGTTGATGTTTAGCCAAAGTGTAAATACTCACCGCTGAATCAAGATAACCACTGCCTTTAGTTTCTTTGTTACGTGATTTTTTGACATTATTACGAACAACAATGCGTGTTGCGTCAGCGCTGATAACCTCTCCATCATTTTCGGCAACAACAACTGCCCCAGAATCAAGCGCCACAATAGCCTCCATACCCGTCCCAACTAAAGGGGCCCTCGGTTGAACCAAGGGCACAGCCTGCCGTTGCATATTAGAACCCATTAATGCTCGGTTCGCATCGTCGTTCTCTAAAAACGGAATTAACGATGCAGCAACACTAATAAGCTGTTTTGGCGAAACGTCCATGTAATCAACTTTACTACTTTGAGATAAAATAAAATCACCCCCCTGACGAGCCGACACAACCTGATCCCGAAACTTGCCATTATCATCAAGCGCAGCATTTGCCTGCGCAATGACATATTCATCTTCGACCATCGCCGTATGAAATTCCACGTCCTCTGAAGCCGATCCATTTTCAACCTTCCTATAAGGCGTTTCAACAAACCCATACTCATTAACTCTGGCATAGGTGCTCAATGAAGCAATAAGACCAATGTTGGGTCCCTCTGGAGTTTCAATGGGACACACGCGCCCGTAATGAGTCGGGTGAACATCTCGCACCTCAAAACCAGCCCGCTCGCGCGTCAACCCACCAGGACCTAACGCACTCAGCCGGCGCTTATGAGTCACTTCAGACAGAGGATTGGTTTGATCCATAAACTGAGATAGCTGACTACTTCCAAAAAACTCTTTCATTGCCGCGATCACAGGCTTTGAATTAACTAGATCATGTGGCATCGAAACATCTAGATCTTGGATGGACATACGCTCTATGATCGCCCTTTCCATTCTGACAAGCCCTACTCGGAATTGGTTTTCAAGCGACTCACCCACAGCTCTTACGCGTCGGTTGCCCAAATGGTCAATATCATCAATCACGCCAACTCCATTTCTTAGGCCAGTCAAGAACTTCATCACCGCCTTTAGGTCCTCTAAGGTCAACAACCGGTTTTCGGTCGGAATATCAAGCCCAAACTTCTGATTGAGCTTCATACGACCCACAACAGAAAGATTGTATCTCTTAGGATTGAAAAATAAATTCCAAAATAGCGATTTTGCTATTTCAGGTGTTGGAGGGTCGCCTGGACGGAGACGCTTATATATTTCCCTTATCGCGTCTATCTGATTATCAATTTTGGATATTTCCAACGTATCCCTGATAACCGTATCAAGCAATTCTTCGTCCACACGAAGAATTGTAATTTTTTTTATTCCATTTTTAAAAAAAAACCCCAAAAGCTCTTCTGTTATAACTTGATTTGTTTCTGCAAAAACTTCCCCTGTCCCCTTATCCACTATCTCATCAAACAAATAACAACCTATTAAACCCTCAGGGTCTATCTCAACCTTCACCGACTTAGACATACGACTCAACTTCCGCATCACAGGTGGAGAAACTTTCTTATTCGCCTTTAGAACAATTTCATCAGTTTTAGGATCAACGATATCCTCCAAGACCTTATGCCCCATCAACAAATTCTTACTCGAAACAAAAACACGCTTATCCTTACCAGAAAGACTAATCGCCTCAATCTCATAAAATGTTTCAAGAATCTCCTTTACCTGCATTCCAAAAGCCTGCAAAAGGATTGTCGCGGGAAGCTTCCTTCGCCGATCAATTTTTACGTGGAGGATATCCTTAATATCAAATTCGAAATCAATCCACGAACCACGGTCTGGAATAATCCGCGCAGAGTAAAGGATTTTTCCACTTGCATGAGACTTTCCCTTATCATGCGAAAAAAAGGCCCCTGGCGAACGATGCATCTGACTAACAACAACTCGCTCGACCCCATTAATCATAAACGTTCCATTCGAACTCATCATTGGCAATTCGCCCAAAAATATTTTCTGCTCCTTAACCTCCCGGACAACATTACTGACAATCTGAGTAACTTTCTGCCCTCGAATCACATCAATCACTTCTGGAGTAATCTCAGTACGCGCAGGGAAAAGCACCTTCCCCGTCGCGGGACTCTTAAGATCTTCTACAATATATTTACCCAATAAACCTTCTATTGTTTTAGCGCTAACATCAACCGCCTCACGATCAAACAATACCAAACGCACCACCATTCTTAGAGGGTCAGAGTATGTTAGCTGTTTCTGTCGACATTCCCTAAATGAGTACTTTTCTTTATAGACAACCTTCCGCCTACATTTATCACAAACTTCACCCGGACCACCCAGTTCACCATAATCCCCACAACCACACTCCCAAGACCCAATCTCAAGCCCAACATACTCAATCTGAGCGTTCACATTAAGGTCAGAAATCGGAAAAATATCATGGAAAACCTCTTCCAAACCCTCTAACTTGCGATGCCTGGGAGCAACCGTACGCTGCATAAAAGATTCAAAAGATTTCTCTTGCATCTCGATCAAATTTGGAATATCTACAATCTGAGGTATTTTTGAGAAATTTTGCCTAATCCGCAGACTTCCCACAGAACGATTCTCGGAAATAATCTTCGACATACTTATTCAAACCTTTATTTTAAAGAAATTAGAAAAAACAACGACAGAATTAAAAAAATACTACTTTACCTCTACCGTCCCACCCGCTGCTTCAATCTTCTGTTTAATCTCATCAGCCTCTTCTTTCTTAACACCTTCCTTGATAGGCTTCGGCGCACCCTCAACCAAGTCCTTAGCGTCCTTCAATCCTAAGCCAGTTATCGCGCGCACCTCTTTAATCACCTGAATCTTCTTATCTCCAACCGCAGTAAGAACAACATCAAATTCCGTCTTTTCCTCTCCAGCACCAGCGTCGGCACCCGGCGCAGCAGCAACCGCAACGGTTGGCGCAGCAGCAGTAACACCATATTTCTCTTCTAATTCTTTAACAAACTCCGACATTTCCAACACTGTCATATTGTCAATAAAGGAGACAACATCTTCTTTTGCAACGGCCATCACGACCTCCTTTCAATAAATAAAATTCCTGAACTTAACTCAAGCAAATTTTAATAAATTACTAAATCCGTCCTCCGCCCTCAATGCAAAGCGTGAGCGGAAAAAACAATTCAACCTGTTTCTTTTTTTTCTCGAATCGCGTCAAGAGTCCCAACAAGCTTGCGCAGCAAAGAAGAAAATACCCCTGCAAAGTTGGTCGTCGGACCTTGAAAAACCGACAGCATTTGCGAAATCAACTCTTCTCGCGAAGGCAATTTCGCAAGAGCTCGAACCTCCTCCGAAGAGACCTTTTTACCCTCAACCACCCCACAAATAATTTCTGGGGATTTAGTTGCACCGGACTTGGCAAAATCCGCTAGCGCTTTAGCAGGAGCAATCACATCCTCAAAACCAACCAAGATGGAAACCGGACCCTTAAAATCTTCACCCAAAACCTCAAGAGATGTGTCCTTCACAGCCCTACGGGCCAAGGTATTTTTCACAACACGAAAATCCACTGATCGACTTCTCATATGAACACGTAACGCCGTGATCCCCTCGGCGTCTATACCCTGGTAATTCGCAACCACAGCTGATTTAGCTCGAGAAAAAATACCGTGCAACTCTTCAACCACTTCAACCTTAACTGAATTTGCCACAAAACAACCCCGCTATTTACTGAGTAGCTTAATAAAATTCAAAGCTACTAAAAAAAACTGCCTAAACACGCCTGCCCCCTTGCATCAACTAGACACAAACGCAACCCTGATCCCAACCCCCATGGTTGAGGAAAGAGAAACAGCCCTTACATACTTGCCCTTACTCGACGAGGGCTTCAAACGAATCACTTCCCCCATAAGGGCATTAAAATTCTCCGCTAAATCCTCCACCGAAAAACTAGCCTTCCCAACTGGAGCGTGAACCGTTCCCGCCTTGTCGACTCTAAAATCTACCTTCCCCGCCTGAATTTCTTCAATCGCCTCTTTAACACCAAAGGTAACTGTTCCTGTTTTTGGATTTGGCATCATTCCACGAGGACCCAAAACCTTACCAAGCCTCCCAACCACACCCATCATATCCGGCGTAGCCACAACACGATCGAATTCCAACCAACCACCCTGAATTTTTTTCATCAGATCTTCGCCACCCACAAATTCCGCACCAGCCTCTCTAGCCTCTGCCTCTTTTTCCCCCTTTGCGAACACTAATATACGAAACTTTTTTCCCGTTCCCTTTGGAAGCAAAACACTTCCCCTAATGTTCTGATCCGCCTTACGCGAGTCCACACCCAAACGCACAGCAACGTCTACCGACTCATCAAACTTAGTCCGAGCTGTCTCCTTTGCCAAGGTCACCGCTTCCATCAACTCATACTCCTTTAGAGACTCTACTTTTTCAAGAGCTTCTCTCATTCTTTTACCTAGCTTTGCCATCCATTTTTCTCCTGACCTATTCAACCTTCGACTTGAATTCCCATGCTTTTTGCAGAACCCTCAATAATCCGCGCTGCCTGCTCGACAGTATTCGCATTCAGGTCTTCCATTTTAGCTCGGGCTATTTCTCGTACCTGCTCACCAGTAACAGTACCTACAAATTCGCGGCTGGGATTAGAGGAACCTTTCGCGATACTCGCGGCTTGCTTGAGGAGAATCGACGCGGGTGGCGACTTTGTAATAAAAGAAAAAGTTCTGTCCTTATAAACAGAAATAATCACAGGAATAATCATTCCTTCTTTGCCCTGAGTTTCCGCATTAAAAGCTTTACAGAAATCCATTATATTAACCCCATGCTGCCCCAGAGCGGGCCCAACCGGCGGCGACGGAGTCGCCTGACCAGCAGGAATCTGCAACTTAATTAAAGATTCTGCTTGTTTTGTTGCCACGTAGTCCCTTTCTAATCTCTTATCAGTTCAAAAGACCGAAACCCCTCAAACGGCCTCGACCTGAGGGAATTCCAATTCAACCGGTGTAGCCCGACCAAAAATGGAAACCATCACTCTAACCTTACCCTTACCCTGATTAACCTCATCAACCGTACCGTTAAAATTAACGAACGGACCATCTATGACGCGCACATTCTCACCCTTCTCAAAAGAAAATTTGGGCCTAGGCTGCGAAGTTTCTCCACTTATCTGCCCTTTAATTGTCTTCACCTCCTCTTCAGACAACGGGACAGGCTTACCCCCACCACCAAGAAAACCAGTAACCTTCGCAGTATTCTTGATCATGTACCAGACATCTTGCGACATCTCGACGCTAATCAAAATATACCCAGGGAAAAACTTTCTCGAAGAAACCTTCTTTTTCCCCTTACGAATCTCAACAACGTCCTCCTCGGGAATAATGATTTCTCCCAGAGCTTCCTTGCTCGAAGAACGCTCAAACTGCTCCTCGAGACTAGTTTTCACTTTTTGCTCAAAACCCGAATACGTGTGAATCACATACCAGTTCTTATTCACATCAACCTCAGACATTCAAAAGCGCCTCAACAATTTTAGACAAAAGCACATCAACTAATCCCAAGAACAGCGCCATAAGAAACACCACTACCAGAACCACCGCTGTCCCACCCATGGCTTCTTTCTTAGAAGGCCAGGTAACCTTCTTAACTTCACCCTTAACTTCCGACAAAAACTGAATCGCCTTACTCACCATTTAAAACCCACTTAAACCCATTCAAAAATTCAATACAGGCCAGGAGGGACTCGAACCCCCAACCACCGGATTTGGAGTCCGACGCTCTAGCCATTAGAGCTACTGGCCTATTCGCATTCCAAAATGAAAGAAAATCCGACCAACAATTAACTTAAACACCTAGCCCGCTCCTAAAATCACATGGCAACAAACAGCCGACCATCACCCTACTTAGTTTCTTTATGAAGGATGTGCTTTCGACAAAACCTACAATACTTCTTAAACTCCAAACGCTGAGTCGTTAGCTTTTTATTCTTGGTTGTTGAATAGTTCCTACGCTTACACTCAGTACAAGCCAAAATAATAATATTTCGCATAACCTTAAAACCTAAATTGTTATTTCAAACCCAACAAGAAACCCACTTTAGCCATAAAGCAAACTAACAAACCACAACACCTCAACCAAACATGTTAGAGTAAGCCCACGATCGGGATTGAACCGATGACCTCTTCCTTACCAAGGAAGTGCTCTACCCCTGAGCTACGTGGGCATCTGATCCAAACCGGAAATCCAACCAACCCGCATCACCAATCAGGGTGGAGCGGGAAACGGGACTCGAACCCGCGACCCTCAGCTTGGAAGGCTGACGCTCTAGCCAACTGAGCTATTCCCGCACTGCCCTAAAAAAATGGGGAGGGAAGGATTCGAACCTTCGAAGGCTGAGCCGACAGATTTACAGTCTGTTCCCTTTGACCACTCGGGAACCTCCCCAAACAAAATGGAGGATGGTTAAAAAAAACTCCCCCGCCACCAGACGGCAATACCTGAAGAATAGCCATCCACAAGAGGCCCAACACCCCCAAGGATCTCCTTCCAAACATGCCAGTTTAGGTGGAGCTGGCAAAGGGACTCGAACCCCCGACCTGCTGATTACAAATCAGCTGCTCTACCAACTGAGCTACGCCAGCCCAGCAAACGAAAAACGCTCATAGTACAAAGCCTCCCTATGGCCTGTCAACTATAAAAGGCTTCATCTATCAAAGTTTTAACTCTCTATAGGATTTGATTTTTCAAAAGTAGGAAACGACTACAATGTGGCAATTATATCAGGAGAGTACCATTTGTGCGACATTTTTTATAGATAATTTTTGAGTTTTTTTTAATTTTTCTAAAGGCCTCTCTTAGGCTTCAAAGATTTTCAAATCAAGTAGAGGAAAGCTTTATTCAAAAAAACACCAATTTTTTTTAAAAAGCTTGTACTTGGTTGAACTTTCAAGCAATTAGTCAATAGTTTAGGGAGTTAATCAAGGGCCTTAGGTTTTACTCGCCTAACAAAACCAAGTTTCTGTGCGCAAAATTTAATCGTATATTTGAAGTTGTAATAATCAACTGAATTTTGAGCATCCTTGAAAGATGCTAGGTAGGGGAAAATCAATGGCGAAGATAAGAGGTAAAGAATGCCCTTTTTTTGCTCCCCTGCATAAAACTGACCTCCACCAGGAAGAAAGGAATACAGCATTGCCATATCCGGGTCAAGGTACTGGTACTCTTCATCGCACCCTTTATCAAGCAAGTATGCCATCTGTTTTTCCATCTTCGGCGTGATTCTCTTCAAGGCCATTTCAGAATTTCCGGCGCCCTTTAACCAGCAACCCGAAAGAAAAACTGACGAAAAAATCAACAAAATGCTAATTTTTATTCGCAAAATAATCTCACTTAAAAATTTTACTAACCGAGCATGGACACACCCCGCCTTTCAAAACTACTATTTTTTTTTCGGTTATTGTTTAAAAAACCTTTAGACAAAAGGCTTTCTCACTTTCTAGCAATTATGACGCGCATAAATATTGAAGCTCAACATCTCAATACAATTTTACAAAAAAAGCTACCGACAACTAACATTCTCTTCCCCGCAAAACAATAGAAGGCCACGTAGAAGGCTTTCAAAATACCTTTTTCCCATCGATCATGACAAAATCCGCTTTATATCGCCCAGACTCAAAAGGCACACTATACCAATCATTGAATTGCCCCCGTAACCGGAACCCTGTTAAGTCTGCCGGTCTTCCTTTTTCTATCACACCGCAGTCCATACCGACTGTTTCTGCGCCTCCTCGAGTAGCCATACGAAGAATCTCTTCTCTCGATACGTCAACCAACATCTCTTCTGCAGCGCGAATTTCGTCAAGAAAATTCAAGGATTCGCTGCTCGCCAACGAGTCGGTTCCTAAACCAACCACCATTCCAAGATCAAGTAGGTCTCTGACTGGCATATACTTGTCACGCCTAAACCAGCGCGTACTTTGTGGGCAAAAAACAGCCTTTACTTTTTTAGATTTTAAAAGGTCGATGTCGGCATCTGCTAAGTTTAAATGTATTGCCGCTAGCGAATCAAGTACACCCATTGAATCCAAATACCGAGCGGGGCTTGAAGCTGGCGGGCTCCAAGCATCATCAAACATTGCTCGTTCTTTAAGAAAGTCTTTTATATCACCGCTACCGTCTTGAAGAAACTGTAGCTCTTCGGGAAACTCTGCCACATGACACGACAGTGGGCACTTGTATTTATCAGCCAAACGTTTCACTTCACGAAATAACTTGGGCGAAACGGAATAAGGGGCGTGCGGAGCTAGTCCGAGTCTAGTCATTCCACTCTCGTTTACGTTTTGCTTAAGGGTTAACTCTAAATTTTCTACTATTGGCTCGATCAACGACGGAAGAAAGCCTAACACCTCAAGCAACAAAGTCTGCCTGAAAGGAAGTCGAGAGTACTCCATAATAAATTTTGCTTGAGGAATATAGTCAACAAGAGCAGTCACTCCTGAGCGCGCCATTACCTTCGCCTGTGCGTGCAAAGCGAGAGTTCGGTTTTCCCAACTTACCAGTTCATTTTTTTCAACCACTGACCTGACCCAAGCCGTAAAATCACTACGACGGGGAATCTGCCATTTGAGAACCGAAAGACTGAGATGGCAATGGGCGTTGACAAACCCAGGAACAACAAGGCAGTCTGATAAGTCAATCAATTCACCCTCTATTGGACTTCTGGTATCCGGAAAAACTTCTCGGATGCGTCCGTGCTCAACAATTAGTTGACCATTTTCCAAGGGTTTGGAATTTGTCATCGGAAGCAACGCGCGAAAACGAATTGTAAAAGTATTCATGACTGGCCTCATCAAGCAAGCAAGGAGAAGTAGGCGGCTAAATAGAATCAGCTATTATTAGAAATATTTTCACTAAGGTACAACACGCTTCCCTCTACTTCCTAGCCTGTAAATAAAGAACATTTTTTGATTTAACCATATACACACAGTGGTTTTTTATTTACATCTACAGGAAGTCTTTGTATATTAATGCATTAGGGGCAGACATTCCAAGTCCCTACACAACGGATTTGCTGGCTGGTTTTCTTGCCCCACCTAAATACAGAGACAATTCTTTTTGGCTCTTTGGATAACCGATTTTAAAAACTATGATTCCCCTCCCATGACTACCAACCTTTACCAGCAAAACATATACGGTCTTCTTGGCGTTAGCTACAACGCCACTCAAAAAGAAATTAATGAAGCTTATGATCGGATGATCAAACATTTTGATTCTTCACCCGTAAACTCCTCTTATGCGATGCAACCTTCTCTTGAGGAACGTATTGCATTGGTCCAAGAAGCATACGACACTTTGTCCAACGACAAAAAACGTTCCGCCTACGACCAATCAATTAACACTCAAGTGACTAAGATAACTCCCAACTCAGTTCAGGCAGCGGGACGCCAAATGAAGTTATCACTACACAGAAACAAGCAGTCTAATCAAAAATCCACGCGACTGAATGTTTACCAAGACTATTACGGATTTTCGGAAAAACCATTCGACCTGACTCCAGACCCAAAATATTTATATCTAAGCCCTAAGCACAAGGAAGTCCTAGCTCACCTAGTATATGGGCTACAAGAAAATAATGGGTTTCTTAAGATTATAGGTGAAGTAGGAACGGGGAAAACCATGATCTGCCGAAGTTTTCTACAGGAACTCCGCACCGATTTTAGTATCGCCTACGTATTTAATCCGGCAATCAATGAGCTAGAACTTTTACAAACTATAAACTCGGAACTAGGCCTACCTTCTGAGATGGATAGTAAAAAAAAGCTCGTGGATACTCTCAATGTCTTCCTGTTGAGCGAGAGAAAAAAAGGGCACCGAGTAGTTGTGATAATCGACGAGGCGCAGGCTTTACAGGTAAAAGTATTGGATCAATTACGTCTGCTGTCAAATCTAGAAACAGACACAGAAAAATTGATACAGATTGTTTTGATCGGTCAACCGGAACTTGATCAGCTACTAAAAAAAAGCGAGCTACGTCAACTACGTCAACGCATCACCATAAGCTGGGAACTTTTACCACTTAACCGTGATGAAACCAGAGGATATATCCAACACCGGATTAATGTAGCCTTAGGCAAAGGCAGAGTCCAATTTGCACGTTCTGCGGTCGAGCTAATTTATAAGTATTCCCATGGTATCCCACGCATGATCAATGTTCTAGCTGACCGCTCCCTGCTTATTGCATACACAATGAATACCAAAAAAATCACCCCAAAAATTGTGCGCACAGCCGTGAAAGACGTTGGAGGACTCACTCCACTTCCAACCTGGATGGGTACTTTATGGAAAAGTGTTCTCCCTGGGTTACTGGCTCTGACTATCCTTTTGTTTGGTGCTAATTATTTGATGCTTTCAGATTTCACCAAAGCAAATCGAGAAGAAAAAGATATTAATTTATTAATTAAGGAAAACCCTATCATCACTAATGGCCACATTTCATCAAAGACTCGGGTACCTACCATCGAGTTACCCCGGGCCGGGACCCCAGCACTAAAAGAACTGGAGCCCATAACACATAACAACAAGGCTAATGCTCAAGACCCGTCATCGGCAATTGAACTGTTAAAAGCTCGTCGCATCCCCAGTACCAAACCACTGATTATTTCTCAACAGGATAAACTGGTAACCTACCTTGCAAGTTTGTCCCTCAATGAAAGCCGATTAGAAGCAACCAACTGGATTTTAAAAAAATGGAATATAGACATAGCCTCTTATCAAAATAAAGGTGCATCTCTCTTAAAGGCTATTGCCGAGGAACAGAAACTTTTAGCATATGATTTAAACGCAAACTTTGACAAACTTGCTGTTTTTAATTATCCAGCAATTCTAGAAATTGCCCTTCCTAACGCTCAAGGAACAAAATATCTTTCGCTAGTTTCTATAAATGGAAAGGACGGAATATTTGGTTCGGTGGATCGGATTGAGATGCCCCTTAAAGCAATTGACCTTATGTGGACACATAAAGCCATTATTCTATGGAAAGACTTTGAAAGTCTACCAGAACGTTTTGGAACAGGCTTTGAGGGTAAGCAGGCCATCTGGTTGCAAAAAAACCTGCGGTTGCTTGGATTCTTCAAAGGAAGGGAAGCACCTTCTTATGGCCCCAACACCCAATTATCAGTAGCCAAATTCCAGCGCAAACATCACATTAAAGACGATGGCCAATTTGGCACGGAAAGCAAAATTATGTTGTACGGCCTGTCAAATATTTACCAAACGCCAAAGCTCCTTAATCCATGAGCACCATCCTAAAAACCCTGAGGAAACTTGAAGAGGATAAAAATACCCTTGATCAGAAACTCGACCTGAAGGGAATGCTCCTTAAAGAGGACACCTCTTCCCAAAAATCAATAAAATCGGATCGGCGTAAATTTTTTCTACTAACAGCAATGGTTACTGGTTTATTGATTGCAGGAGTAGTTTTTTATCACTGGGCACCAAACTACGAAACACCGAGTTCGCCCAAACATGTTCTCAATAAAACGCCAACACAAAAAACTGTCCCTTTCAAAGATTCATCTAGGCCTCGCGCTTTTGAAGGGGTTCCCATGACGGCAATTTCAAGCAACGAATTAGTCTCGAAGGCAGAACCTAATAAAAGTTTATCCTCTAAGCCATTTACTGAGCTACTACCTGAAAAAACTACCCCAGTCTCAACCTCTAGCGACACAGAAGAAATCAAAAAGTTTATGGGGTCCACAGTTGCTTTGACAAAAAAACAACCCACTCTTCCACCCACTATTCAAAGTGGGCATATCCCAGGTATTAAAATCAAGGGAGTCATATTTTTTGATAAGGGCAGTTCATCCAACCACATTATCGCGACCACAGAAAATAATAGTAATTTAAAGTTACGGGTAGGCGAAACTGTTCAAGGCGCAGTTTTAAAATCTATTCATCCCAACTATGTAATCTTTTTTCACCATAATCAGTTGATCGAAGTGGGTATTGGTCGATAGCTAATTCAGTTAAAATTGCTCACGGTTTTTTTTAATCC
>ERZ651768.981-NODE-981-length-21268-cov-15.930159_pt1 | contig 21268 bp, 20 predicted proteins | sample MGYA00514754_ERZ651768 | MGnify/ENA metagenome assembly ERZ651768
GTCTCGAACAAAGGCGGGCCGACCGTCCGGCCGGTGACCGCCACCCGCACCGGAGCCTGAGCCTTCCCCAACTTCAGATCGACCGCCGCCCCTGCAGCGGCTACCGCCTCCTTGAGCACCTCGGTCTCCCATGGACAATCGGCGAAGGCCACCGCGGTGGCGTCCAGCACCGCGACAGCCGACGGTGCCTCAACCATCGTCTTCTTCCACGACTCCTCATCGTCGACCGGATCGTCGAGGAAAAGGAAGTCCACGAACGAGCAGACGTCGCCGAAGGTACGAAGCTTTTCCTGGACCAGGCCGACCATAGTGGCGAACCGATCAGAGTCGAAGTTCTCCGCTGGCCATGGCGCGGCCTCCCCCACCCAGGGGGTGACCCGGTCGGTGAACTCCTCGGCGGACAGAGCCCGGAGATGCGTGGCGTTGATGTGTTCCAACTTTCGGATGTCGAAAAAGGCGGCTGCCTTGTTGACGTCCTCGATGCGAAACAGTCCGACGATCTCGTCGATGGGCCGGATCTCGACATCGTCGGGAGGCCCCCAGCCCAGCAGGGCCAGGTAGTTGACCATCGCCTCGGGCAGGAAGCCTCGCTCCCGGTAGTCCCCCACCGACACCTCGTCCCTCCTCTTGGAAAGCTTCTTACGCTCCTCGTTGACCAGCAGCGGTAAGTGGGCGTAGGTCGGATGTGGGGCTCCCATGGCGTCTAGTAGCAGGAGCACCTTGGGCACCCCGGAGAGCAGATCCTCGCCGCGGATGGCATGAGTGATGTCCATATCAGCGTCGTCCACGGCGTTGGCCAGCAAAAACATGGGGTTCCCGTTGGACCGCCACACCACGAAGTCCTCCAGGTCGTCGGTGGCGAAGGCAACCTCGCCACGGACAACGTCGTTGAAGACGACCGTCTCCCCGGACGGCATCCTGAACCGGACGGCAAGCCCGTCGACCAGTCTTGTGCCCTCTACCGGGTGGTCGTCGGCGTCACACAGGTAGGCCAGGCCCCGTCCCAGAAGGTCCTCCACGACCTCGCGGTGCCGGGCCCGGCGAGCCGACTGGAAAACCGGTCCCTCGTCCCAGTCGATGCCCAGCCACTCCAACTCGGCCAGCAGGGCGTCGGCGAGTTCCGGCCGGTTACGTTCCGCGTCAGTGTCCTCCACCCGAAGCACGAACGTGCCCCCCGTTGAGCGGGCATGCAACCAGTTGAACAGCGCCGTCCGGGCGCTGCCCACGTGGAGGAAGCCAGTGGGCGACGGGGCGAAGCGAACGCGAGAAGTCACCACGGAAACGGTAACCGAACCACCCACCGGCTCCGGGCGACGCCCAAGGTCGCGCCGGGGGCGGACTCCGGACAGCGCTCGGCTCTAAGCGACGAGGGTCCGCCGGAGGACACCGGCCATGGTGGCCACCAGAGCCGAGCGGTCGACCCCCCAACGCTCGAGGCCCACCTGGTGATTGGACACGTGAGCCAGCATGGCCACCAACACCCCGGCCGCGGCCATCGGGTCACCGACGGCCCCCGAGGCCGCGGCAACTTCCACCATGGCGGTCGTCGGGCCGTTCAGCAACCAGGTGCGAAGGTCTCGGAACCGCTCGTCGCCCTCGGTCGATGCCAGGTCGAGGACGCCCAGGACCGCCCGGTGGGCCGTCCAGAAGTCCAGGAACCCTTCGGAGGCGTGCCGGGCCGCCCCGTCGGGATTGCCAATCCAGTCACCGTCGGCCACCAGGGTTGCCAACTCGTCATGCCACGCCTCGGTTAATTCGGCGGCCAGGACCAGCACCGCCGACTCGGCATCCGGGAAGTACTGGTAGAAGGTCGCCGGGGAGGTACCGGCCTCCCGGGCTACCTCCACCACCTTGAGGTCGCGGTAGCCGGTGGTCTCCAGCAGTGACGCCGTGGCAGCTAGCAGGCGCTGGCGAGTGGCGAGCCCCCGCCGCCCGGGGAGCCGCCCATCGACAGCTCGAAGGTCGATGTCCGGAGGACCCTCAGCGGGTGGAGTAGAACCGGCGATACCCACCGGTGACTCGTCGATCATTCGGGCACTCTAGGCGGGGCGACGGAACCCTCAGGAGCCCAGGGAGGCCGCCACTTTCTCCGTGTCCGTTCCGAGGCCGGCAGCTGATTCCCCCACCCGGCGGGCCCGGGGAGGAGCCACCCCGACCTCGGCCGGGTGGTCGGGTACCCGGGGGTCGCCGGCCAACCAGGCGGCCACCCCAGCCAGGGGTACATCAACCAGCCACCCGGCGGGATCGGCCACCCCAGCCAGGGCCAGGACGGCCGCCACCAAGCCGCCTGCCGGGTCGGCGGGGGCGTCCGCCACGAAGCCGACGGGGTTGTCGAGCAGTAGCCCCCCGGACACCGCGGCGTCGTCCCCGAAGGCCACGCCGCCGGAACGCGGGCCTACCCGCCCGTACCCGGTGATCGACACCCACACGGTCCCGCCGTCGACTTCTGTCTCGGCATCGAGGCCCCACTGCCGGAGGGCCCGGGGTCGGCTCGCTTCCACGACCACAGCAGCCCGGTCCACGAGGCGGCGGATGAACCCCCGACCGTCGGTGGTGCGCGGATCCACGACCACCGACTCCTTGCCTTCGTTCAGCAGATCGAAGAACAGGCGGGGGCCGCGTCGGGCCCCGTCTGGACGCTCGGCGCTCTCCACCTTGATCACCCGGCAGCCGGCCTGCCGCAGGAGACCGGCGCACAGCGGCCCCGCCCACAGCGAGCCGAACTCGACCACCAGCGGAGGACCCTCCCGCTCCTTCGTCTCCCCGCCGGGTGTGAGGAGGGCCGGGTCGAGGTGTCGGGCCGTGCCCGGCACGCCGACCGGGAGGCCCAACAGGTCAGCCCGTTCGGCCAGTTCCACTCCCGACCGTCGTCCCACCTCGGAAGTGACCGCCTTCCAGTCGGAAGGATCAAGTTCAGCCCCCAACCAGGCCGGGAGGGCGGCCAGGTCGTCGGGCCGGGCCAGGTTCAGGCACACCGGACCGTCGGCAGCGTCCAGTAGCCGGGCCTGGCCGCCAACCGACACGTCTCCCCGGCGCCCGAACCTAGCGATCGCCGCTCGCTCGCCTAGCAAGGCCGGGCCGTCGACAGTCGGACCACCCAGGCGGGCCAGGGTGTGGGCAGCCAGGTCGAGTCGACTGGTCACCGACACCGGTACCTGCCGGGCCGGACCGTCGGCCGGACCGGTCACCGCCATGGCCCCGCTGTCGGCCCACCGTCGGGCCGCCCGTCCCGGGTCACCGGCGCTGGGCGCGGAAAGTTCGGCGAGGACCACCTCTGGGTCGCTGGGCCGATGCTCCATGGACCGGGCGAGCGTACCGGGAGTGCCCGCGCCGGTCCGGAGTGGCGCGACGGGCGGTCATGACGGATCATCTGGGATCCGTGTGCCGGGTAGGAGACGAGGAGATGACCGCCCATGGCCCAACTCAAACCGGGAAGCCGCTGGACGAGCAGTGTCTGTGACACCGAGGTGATCGTGGTGAAGGGGCCGCCCGACGAGGTGGAGTTGACTTGCGGCGGGGTGACCATGGTGGCTGCCGGTGAGGAACCGGTAGCCGGTGCCCTCGAGGACAGTGCCTCCGAGGGCACTTTGTTGGGTAAGCGGTACGTCGACGACGGCGACACCATGGAGGTGCTGTGCACCAAGCCGGGTACCGGGTCGCTAGGCGCCGACGGAGCGTCCCTCCAGCTCAAGGAAGCCAAGCCGCTCCCCGCTTCTGACTGATACCCGCTGAAAGCCGGAGGCCTCCGCGGTGAACCTGATGATGCTGCTGGAGATGGCCGCGGGGGGCTTCGGCGACCGGGTCGCCTTCGGCCCGGCCGACGGCGGACTCACCGTCGGGGAGTTGTACAAACGGGCAGGCGCGGCCGCCGCTCACTTCCGTCAGACGGACGTCGAACACGTGGCCATGGTCGATGTCACCTCCATTGCCCTGCCCATCTCTCTTTTCGGTGCCGCCTGGGCCGGTCTGCCCTTCGTGCCGGTCAACTACCGGCTTCCCGACGAAGAGCTGCACTCGCTACTGGACCGGGTAGCTCCGGCAGTAGCCGTCGTGGAACCGTCGGCCGGGTCGCGAGCCGTCGGCCGGGAAGGAATCACCGTCCTCCTTCGTCCCGACTTCCTGGAACAGGTGATCAGCAGTCTGGGGTCCGAGGCCGACTGGGTAATGGACGGCGAGGAGACCGCGGTGCTGCTGTTCACCAGCGGAACCACTGGCGAGCCGAAGGCGGCGGTGCTGCGCCACCGGCACCTGGTCTCCTACATCCTCGGCTCGGTGGAGTTCATGGGAGCCGGCGAGGACGAGGCTGCCCTGGTTAGCGTGCCGCCGTACCACGTGGCTGGGATCGCGGCGATCCTGTCCAACGTGTACGCCGGTCGGCGGGTTGTACAACTGCCGGCCTTCGAACCGGGAGCCTGGGTGGGGTTGGTCCGGTCCGAGTCAGTGACCAGCGCGATGGTGGTGCCCACCATGCTGACCCGGATCGTGGACTACCTGGCCGCCGAGGAACCCGATGGGCCGGGCCTGCCTACGTTGCGGTCCCTTTCCTACGGGGGAGGGAAGATGCCCCAGCCCACCATCGAGAGGGCGCTGGAACTCTTCCCGACAACCAGGTTCGTGAACGCCTACGGGCTCACCGAGACCAGTTCCACAGTGGCCCTGCTGGGTCCCGACGAGCATCGAGAGGCGGTAACCGCCACCGACTCGGCGATCCGCCGCCGGCTCTCCTCGGTCGGTCGGCCCCTGCCCACCGTGGAGGTGTCCATCCGCGACGACGACGGCAAAGAGTTGGCGCCCGGCCGCCCCGGCGAGATCTGGGTGCGGGGCGACCAGGTCTCCGGCGAATACCGGGGCCTGGCAGCACGGCTCACCGAGGAAGGGTGGTTCCCCACCCACGACGGAGGCTGGCTGGACGACGACGGCTATCTGTTCGTCACCGGCCGGATCGATGACGTCATCGTCAAGGGCGGGCAGAACATCTCCCCGGCCGACATCGAGGAGGTATTGCTGGGTCACCCGGCAGTCGCCGACACGGCGGCCATCGGCCTCCCCGATGAGCAGTGGGGCGAACGGATCGTCGCCGTGGTCGTTCTTCACACCGGAGCCACGGCCACCAGCGAGGACCTAAAGGAGGCCGTGCGGGCCGAGCTGCGCTCCAACCGCACGCCCGATCATGTCGCCTTTGTCGACGAACTGCCCTACAGCGAGACGGGGAAACTCCTCCGGCGGGTCCTGCGCGATGACCTCGCCCATCTCGGAGACGGCTCTACCCCCCGAGCCGGGGGCTCCGAACAGCAATGATGGTGCGGTGAGCGACCACGCTGTCTGGACCTGGGAGGAGGCCGCCGACCGCCTCGTCGGGCCGACCGCCGACCTCGAAATCGGTGCGTTGCGCGGAGGGGCGTTGCTGGTGGTCGCCGACGCCCACCGGTTGCCTGTCGGTGCTGCTGCGACGCTGGACAAACTGGACGTCGTTGCTGTGGGCCTCGTGCCCGACGGCGACCCGGCACCCGGGTTCGACGTGGTCACCGACGACGAGGCCGTGGTGGAGTCGGTGGCTAGGACGACCGGCAAGTGCCCGATAGCTGCCGTCACCTGCTGTCAAGTGCTACGGCGGGGAGAGGGGGCACCAACCGGCCTGGGCCTACTGCTCGAGTCCACCGCCTACGGTTCCCTGCAGGCCGGAGATGAATTCGCCCGCTGGCTAGCCGGACGGACCCCCTCCGAGCAGCCCGCCTGGGAAGGCTCACCGGTGGTCGTCTCGTCAACCGACTCGAGGACCGAACTCACCCTGAACCGGCCCGCCGCTATGAACGCCTACTCGGCCACCATGCGCGATGCCCTAGTGGAAGCCCTCCGCGGCCTGGCCAGCGACGGTGACGACCGGCCGATCCTGGTCACCGGGGCCGGTGGGGCGTTCTGCACCGGCGGCGACCTAGCCGAGTTCGGATCGATCGACAACCCGGCCACCGCTCACCTCATCCGCTCGGCGGCCAACGCCGCCCCGTGGTTCGACCGCCTGGCCGACCGCATAACCGTCCGGGTCCACGGTGCGGCAGTCGGTGCCGGCGCGGAACTGGCCGCCTTCGCCGGCCGGGTGGAGGCCACCGCCGACGCCTGGTTCTCCCTCCCTGAGGTGGGAATGGGGCTGATTCCGGGAGCTGGGGGTACGGTCAGCATCCCCCGTCGGGTCGGTCGGCAGCGGGCGGCCAGGATGTGCCTGACCGGCGAACGGCTCGACGCGCCGACTGCAGTCGCCTGGGGACTGGTGGACGAACTTGTGGCCTGACCGGCGAGCCTAGAGGCGTTCGAGGATCGTGACGTTGGCCTGACCGCCGCCTTCGCACATCGTCTGGAGACCCCACCGTCCCCCGGTGCGTTCCAATTCGTTCAACAGGGTGGTCATCAGCTTGGCCCCCGAACAGCCCAGCGGATGGCCCAGGGCTATAGCCCCGCCATTCACGTTGACCTTCTCGTGGGGCACCTCGTGCTCGCGCATCCAGGCCATGGGCACCGGGGCAAAAGCCTCGTTGCACTCGAACAGGTCGAAGTCTCCGATCGACATGCCAGCGCGTTCAAGAGCGTGGGCGGTGGCCGGGATCGGGCCAGTCAGCATGAAAATCGGATCGTCGCCCCGGGCGCTCACATGGTGGATGCGGGCCCGGGGAGTCAAGCCGTGATCGGCGACCGCACGCTCGGAGGCCACCAGCAGGGCTGCCGCGCCGTCACTGATTTGGCTGGCCAGCGCGGCAGTCAACCGGCCACCCTCGACTAGTGGCGGCAGGTCAGCCATCCGTTCCATCGACACGTCCCGCCGGGGGCCCTCGTCGGCCGTCACCCCGGCCAGTGGCACCACCTCGTTGTCGAAGCGGCCCTCGTCGATGGCGACCACGGCCCGCCGGTGGCTCTCGAAGGCGAAGGCCTCCATGGCCCCGCGTGAAAGGTCCCACTTCTCGGCGATCATCTCGGCCCCCCTGAACTGGGTGACCTCCTGGAGCCCGTAACGGTCGACCCACCCGGTCGAGCCGGAGAAAGGATCCTCGTGCCCGAGCGGGGCGGCTGCCTCTAGGGCCAGCCCGATCGGCACCATGCTCATGTTCTGGACCCCACCGGCCACCACCAGGTCCTGGACACCAGCCCAGACGCCCATAGCGGCGAAACTGATCGCCTGCTGGCCGGACCCGCATTGTCGGTCGATCGTGGTGCCAGGGATGGCCTCGGGCAGGCCGGCGGCCAACCAGGCGGTCCGGGCGATGTCGCCGGCCTGCGGGCCGAGGGCGTCAACGCAGCCGAACACCACATCATCAACGGCCATCGGGTCGACGTCGTTGCGCTCAAGAACCGATGAGATGGCGTGTCCGCCCAGGTCCGCCGGGTGAACGCCTGAGAGTCCACCGCCCCGCCTTCCGGTCGGGGTCCTAACCGCATCGACGATGTACGCCTCGCTCACCACTCGCTCTCCTGCCGTCGTTCCCCCACCACGATACGCGACGCCGACCGGGCCACCCCGGTCAGGTGTCCGCCGGTCACGAGGGCTCCCGGGGTAGGCCGAGGACCCTCTCCCCGAGGACGTTGCGCTGCACCTGGTTCGACCCGGCGTAGATGGTGTGGGCCCGGCTGTAGAGGAAAGTGCGCTGCAGGGCGTCAAGTTGGTAGCCGTGGCCGAGGGGGTTCTCGATCGGCGGGGTCGCCGCCTCGCCGACCATCCCCGAGGCACCCCGGATCCGCAAGCCCAGTTCGCCGAGACGCCGATGCCAGTTGGCCCAGTAGAGCTTCCCGATCGACATCTCGGGTCCGGGCACCCGGCCGTCGCCAAGTGCGCTCAGCATCCGCAACTGGTTGAAACGCATGATCTCGAGTTCGCTGTGGGAGCGGACCAGTTCCTGGCGGAGGATCGGGTCGTCGAGGACCCCAGTCCGGCGTGCCAGATCGACGAGATCGTCGAGTTCCTGCCGGAAACCGGTCTGCTGACCGAGCGTGGAGGCCCCGCGTTCGAAAGCCAGGGTGCCCATGGCCACCGCCCACCCGTCGCCGGGATCTCCAACCACCAGGTCGGCGTCGGTGGCCGCCTCGTCGAAGAACACCTCGTTGAACTCTGACCCGCCGGTCAACTGCACGATGGGCCGGATCTCGACGCCCGCCTGGTCCATGGGAACCAGTAGATAGGACAGGCCCCGGTGCCTCTCAGCCTCCGGGTCGGTGCGACAAAGCACGAAGGCCCAGTGGGCGTACTGGGCCAGTGATGTCCACACCTTCCGGCCTGTGACCAGCCAACGGTCACCGTCTCGCCGGGCCCGGGTGGCCACATTGGCCAGGTCGGATCCGGCGTCGGGCTCCGAATAGCCCTGGCACCAGTACTGGTCGCCGGCCAGGATCGGCGGCACGAACCGCCGCTGCTGGGCCGCGGTTCCGTAGGCGACAACTGTCGGGCCAAGGAGAGTGACCCCGATGTTGGGGATGCGACCGGGAGCCCGGGCCTCCACGTAAGTCTGGTGGAACACCACCTGTTCGGCCAGGGTGGCGTTTCGGCCACCCAGGTCCTCCGGGAAGTCAAGGCCCAGCCAGCCGCCGCCGGCCAGCTCCTGCTCCCAGGCCATGAGGACCTCCGGATGGATGTCCTCCCTACCGGTACCACCCCGGCCTCGCAGATCGGCGAAGTCACCAACCAGGTGCTCCTCAAGCCAGGTCCGTACCTGGTCGGCGAAGGCCTCCTCGTCAGAGGTTCGGGCGACGTCCACGCCGATGAACGGTACCGGCCGACCGGGCGGCCGCTCCGACTCAGTCGACGCCTCCGCTACGGTTCCAGGAGCCGGGCCAGTGCGGAACAGATCCCCTCCAGGCGGTCGGCAATCCGGTGATAACCGTCCTCGGGTCCCCCGTACGGGTCGGCCACCTCGTCGGCAAGGCGCCCGGTGGTCATGTGGCCGCCGCGTGCGGCATGCAGCGCCTCGGCCCAGGCGCGTACCGAGTCGCCGGCGTCCCGGGCTCCGGCCTGGCCGCCCAGTCGAGCAACTTCGCCGGCCAGGAACGTCCTTGACCGAGCCGTCTGGTCGAGGGCGGCCACGGCCGCCTCGTGGGATCGGGCCATGGCCACCACCAAGTCGGCCCCGTCAACAAGGTCGGAGGTCAAAGGCCGGCTGCGGTGGGCGCCGATGTCGACCCCCCGATCGGCCAGCACCCGGATGGCGTGCCCAGAGGCCGGCTCTGCGCCCGCCCCGTAGGTTCCGGCCGATGCCACCTCGAGTTCCGACCCCGCGGCCCCCAGGATCTCACGGAGCAGGCCCTCGGCCATCGGGGAACGGCAGATGTTGCCAGTGCACACGAACAGGATCACAGCCCGGACCGTACCGGCCCTTGGTCTTAATCTGCGGCGCCTCCGGATCGCCGCTAGATCCGGGAATGCGCCTAGCGTCGGCTTCACCGTCGGAGACCAGCAAGGAGGAGTCGTGCCGGGACCGATGCGGGATGTGAAGGTCGTAGAGCTCGGTGTGTGGGTGGCCGGCCCGGCTACCGCGGGAATCCTGGCCGATTGGGGAGCCGAGGTGGTCAAGATCGAACCGATCGGCGGGGACCCGGCCCGGATCTTCCAGTTCCTGCTCGGAGGTGACATGCCCACCAACCCGGTGTTCGAGATGGACAACCGGTCCAAGCGGGGTATCGCGGTGGACCTGTCCACCGACGGCGGGCTGGCCGTCCTTTGGGACCTGCTGGCCGAGGCCGACGTGTTCGTCACCAACCTGCGGGTGGGGGGCCTCCAACGGCTGGGCATCGACTACGCGTCGATCGCCGACCGGTTTCCGAGGCTCGTTTACTGCCAGCTCACCGCCTACGGGCGTTACGGCGAGGACGCCGACCGACCCTCGTTTGACGTGGGGGCCTTCTGGGCCCGGTCGGGAATCGCCAGCCTGCTCTCCTCCGAGGACGGGGATCCTCCGTTCCAACGGGGCGGTATGGGCGACCACTCGGCGGCCATGTCGGCCGCGGCGGCCGTCTCGGCCGCCTTGTTCGATCGGGAGCGAACGGGCGCCGGCCAGCATGTGGAGACGTCACTGATCCGCCAGGGGGCCTACACCATCAGCTTCGACCTGAACGCCCTGCTCATGTGGGGGCGCACCATCGCCCTCGGATCGCGCTCCGGCATGGCCAATCCGGCGATGAACAACTACCGAGCGGGCTGCGGCCGCCGCTTCTGGCTGGTGGGCATCGAGCCCCTCCGGCACTGGCCGCCATTGGCCCGCGCCGTGGGCCGACCCGAGTGGATCGACGACGAACGATTCGCCGACCCGCGGTCCCGGGCCGCCAACGCCACCGAGCTCATCGCCGAACTGGACGCCATATTCGCCGACCGCAGCCTCGACGAGTGGGCCGAGGAATTCGCCAAGGAGCCCGAGTTGTTCTGGGCTCCGATCAACGAGCCGGACGACCTCCTCGGTGACCCGGCGTTCCATTCATCGGGGTCGCTGGTGGAGGTACCCGACGAGTCGACGGGCACACTGATGATTTCCACCCCGGTGGACTTCCACGGGTCGCCATGGGCGCCCAGGGGAACCGCCCCGTCGCTCGGCCAGCACACCACAGAGGTCCTGGTCGAGCTGGGTCGTAGCGCAGAGGAGATCGCCGAACTGGCCGAGTCCGGGGTGGTGGTGATCGGCGACGGCTGAGGCCCGCGGCCCATCCTCTCAGGCAAGGGCGGCCACCAGACGGGCGCACGCGGCGTCGCGGACCGCCCCGGCTGCCGGAACCACGTCGGCGAACCCCCAGAATCCGTGGACCAATCCCGACGCGCATTCGTAGTGGGTTTCGACTCCCGCCCCGGCCAGGGCACGGGCGTAGGCGGCGCCCTCGTCGCGGAGCGGATCGAACTCGGCGGTCACCACCTGGGCCGGAGGCAGGCCCGAGAGGTCGGTGACCCTGATCGGCGCCGCGTAGGGCTCGTCGACAAAGCGCTCCGCCCCTACGTAGTGCCGGTAGAACCACCGCAGGGTCGACTCGGTGAGCAGGTAACCGGTGCCGTTCTCGGTCATTGAAGGCCACCGGTCCGGGTCGATGTCGCAGCAGGGGTAGATCAACATCTGGTAGCCGATGGTCGGACCGCCCCGGTCACGGGCCATGAGCGCCACCACGGTGGCCAGGTTCCCGCCGGCGCTGTCGCCCGCCACGGCAAGCCGGCCAGGGTCGACCCGCAGTTCGTCGGCCCGGGCCACCACATGACACACAGCGGCGTAGCAGTCATCTGGGGCTGCTGGATAAGGGTGCTCCGGGGCCAGCCGGTAGTCGACCGAGACAACAACTGTCCTGGTCCGGTTGGCCAGAGCCCGACACTCGGCGTCGTGGGTCTCCACACTTCCGATCACCCAGCCACCACCGTGGTAGTAGACGGTGACGGGTGCCGGGTCGTCTGCTCCAGCGGGCCTGAAAACCCGTGCCGGGAGATCGAGCCCTTCCGGACCGGGGAAGGTCAGATTCTCGACCGAGGCCACCTCCTCACCTTCTGTGGCTGTTCTCTCCTCGTTGTACACCGCCCGGAACTCTTCCGGGGTCAAGCCTTCGGCCGGGTCAAAATCGTCTGGAAGGGCAGCAAGGATTTCCTGGATTAACGGGTTGAGGGTCACTGGACTTGATCAGCCGGCGTCGGCGGCCACCCGGTCTTCCTCGAACTGGTATTGAGGCTCGCCAACCCGGACCCGGCGACTGTCGCCCTCCGCCGAGTTCACTCCGTTGTTGAGCCCACTGGTGGCCTCGTCCTTCCAGGAGTCGTCATCCGACCAGACCACCCCGGTGTCGACGATGGTGCCCGGAATTTCGATCGTTTCGGCGGCAGCCAGGGCCCGTCGCAGCACCTCCCGTTGGAACTCCGGTTCATGGGGACGACCAGCCGTGTGGCCGAGTGGTAGGTCCACGAAGGCGGCCCGTGGTGGGTTGACCGCCGCGGTGATGCTATGAGCGGCGGTTAGGCACAGGGTCGGAAACCCGGCGGCCTCCAGGGCCCGTGCGACCAGACCCACGGTCTGGTGGCATACCGGTCAAACCGGGACCAACAGCACCAGGTCGACCGACGGACCATCCATACCCGACACCGCCTCGACTACGGCCGGGGCCAGTTCCTGCTCGGCCCGCCGCACCGAGTAGATCCCACCCATGCAGGCCACGGCCTGGGGGGCCAGGGAGCCGAGGGTTCCGTCGCCGACCAGTTCCCGGAGGCGGTCCACGGGGAACACGATGTTGGGGTCTTCCCGGGCAGGCACCAGGTCGTAGGCGAAGTGGGTAACCCGTACGTCGGAGGCTGGTTCGTCGGAGGGAACCAGCCGGATACCGGTGTCATCCTGCCAATGGAAGGCCACCTGGCCACGGACATAGGCTCCGCCGGAGGCCACGAGGGCCAGGTTGGCCTCGGCAACCGGCTTGGCTAGGGGCGTCCACGGCGGGGCGTCGGGGCTCTCCGCCCACCGGTAATCGTCATAGCCCAAGCGGGCGTACTGCTCACGGGTTCGGGCGATGTAGTCGACTGGCGGACGTCCACCCACGGGTCCATCCTGGCACGCCAGTGGCCAGGGACACAGCACAACAGGGCATTTAGCGCGAGTGAAGACTCTTTGAGTAGTTACTCATATACTCGGGCCGGTGGATACCCCTCCCGGCGTGTTGGGCGTCGACGCGCTAGCCGCGGCGGCCGAAGTCAGTGTCGACACCGTCCGCTACTACCAGCACCTCGGCCTTCTAGAGCCGCCCCGACGAGACGGGCGCCGCGCCGTCTACGGGCCGTCCCACCTTGCCCGGATGGGCGAGATCCGCCGACTGGCCGCCGATGGCTTCACCCTCAACCAAATCCGGCAACTGGCCGAACCACCACCCGACGGCCAGCACGAAGACGGCCTGCGCCGCCTGGCCGCCGACGACGCCCTAGCCCGCAGCCTCACAAGGGGCGAGGTAGCCGACCGGGCTGGCGTCCCGGAGAGCCTCGTCGCCCTTCTGTGCGACAACGGTCTGCTCCAACCGGTAACGGTGGGCAACGAGCCCCGGTTCGACGAGAACGCGGTGTCCATGGTGCGGGCCGGCCTGGCCATCGCCGCCGCCGGAGTGCCCCTGGAGCAACTGGTGTCCCTGGCCGGTGACCATGCCGCCAACGTGACCGGGGTGGTCGACCGGGCCATCGCCCTGTTCGAGGAACACGTCAAGGGCACCCCGGGGGCAGAGTCGGATGAGGAGTTGACCGAGGTGGTACGAGCCCTGCTGCCGCCGGTGACCCGACTAGTCGCCCAGCACTTCCACCGGAGCCTGGTGACTCGGGCGCTCGAGCGGGTGGCCGATGGCGACCGGCGGGCCCTGGCCGACGCCCTGGTGGCTGCCGACGCCGAGAACCTTCAGGTGACCTGCGAATGGCGCTGACCTCCCGGGCCGCCGAACCCGACGGCTGGTCGGCAACCACCGTGGCGCTGCCCGATGGTCCGGCCGCCGATCCTCTGGCCTGGTTGGCCGCGGCACCATCCGACGGTGAACGCTGGTTCTGGGAGGCCCCTGAACAGGGGGTCTCCTGGGTAGGGCTCGGCGTCGCCGACTCGATCGACGTGGACGGCGGAGACCGGTTTGCCGAGGCAAGCCGGGCGGCCGGCGATCTTTTCGACACCCTCAAGGTGGACGGGCCGGCCGGCGCACCGCTCCCTCGCCTAGCGGCAGGGTTCGGATTCGACGACCACCCGGGGCGGGGTCGATGGGGCCCCCTCGGGGCGGGAAGACTGGTCCTCCCGGCGGTGCAGGTTCTCCGCCGAGACGACGGCGCCTGGCTGACCAGCGTCGGCGGCCCCGCCGGACCGCTCCCCACCCGACCGGCACCCGATCCGATACCTCTACCTGATACCGACCCGGCCGACTGGGCCTCTCCGGCGGCCCGCCACCACTACCGCAACCTGGTACAAACCGCGCTGGCGGCCATCGCCGCCGGTGAACTGGTCAAGGCTGTGCCCTGCCGGTCGCTCACCGTGCCCGGCCGGCCGGGCGTCGCTGGCCTGCTGGCCACCCTGCGGGACACCTATCCGGCCTGTACTACTTTCTGTGTTGGCCGCCACCCGGTGACCTTCGTCGGTTCGACGCCGGAACGTCTCGCCGCGGTAGACGGCCGGAGTCTTGATACCGCGGCTCTCGCCGGGTCGGCGCCCCGTTCCCCCCTCCCCGGGGTGGACGACGCCATCGGCCAGGGCCTGCTGACCAGCCCCAAGGAGCGCTCCGAACACGCGGTGGTGGTCGAGGCCATCGACGAGGCGCTCTCCGGGCTAGGCGTAGTACCCGAGCATCCGCCAGAGCCAACACTGCTGCGGCTCCACGGGATCCAACACCTCCACACCCCGATCCGTGCCGAGATCCGGCCCTCTCTGAGTCTGCTGGAGGTGGTCGGCGCGCTCCACCCGACACCGGCGGTGGCCGGCCACCCCCGGGCCCGGGCCAACCAACTGCGGTCCGAGCACGAGGGTTTTGACCGGGGCTGGTTCGCCGGGCCGGTCGGCTGGATCGACGCGGCGGGTCACGGCGAGTTCCGGGTCGCTCTCCGGTCGGCGCTCATCGACGAGAACGACACCACCCTCTACGCGGGAGCCGGGGTGGTCCCCGGCTCCGACCCGGACCGGGAACTCCTCGAAACGGACATGAAACTCCAGGCAATGCTCGGACCGGTGCTGGCTCGCACGGCGGGACGATGAGCGGACTTCCACGCGCCGACCCCGAGGCCGCCCAGGCCTGGTGCCGGGCCCTGTTCGCCCAACTGCACGCCTCAGGCGTAGACCATGTGGCCGTCTCTCCCGGGTCGCGGTCCACGCCGCTCACCGTGGCCGCTGACTTGACCCCAGGTCTTAACGTCTCGGTGCACCTCGACGAACGTTCCGGCGGGTTTTTCGCCCTCGGCCTGGCCAGGGCCAGCGCCCGTCCGGTGGCCCTGGTGTGCACCTCGGGGACCGCAGCGGCCAACTACCTACCCGCGGTGGTCGAGGCGTTCCACTCCGGGGTACCGCTGCTAGTGCTCACCGCCGATCGTCCGCCCGAACTGAGGGGGCGCGGTGCACCCCAGACCATCGACCAGGTGGGCCTCTACGGCAGCCACCTGCGGTTGGGCCTGGAATCCCCGGTGGCCGGTACCGAGCCGCCCGATGCCGCGGTGGCCCTGGCCGCCGAGATCGTCGACCGGGCACGCTTCCCGATACCCGGACCGGTCCACCTCAACTGCCCCCTTCGCGAGCCCCTGGAGCCACCCCCCGGCGACCCCGAACCAGTGGCTACCATCGCCCCCTCGGGAGGAGACCGGCCATCACCCGTCGAGGTCACCGGACTAGACGGCCTGCTGGAGTCCCCCCGGGGATTGATCGCCGCCGGACCCATGGACCTCGCCGACGCCGGGGTCGAGGCGGTAGCCGAACTAGCCCGACGGACCGGTTGGCCGATCCTTGCCGACCCGGCCAGCGGATTGCGACGCGGTCCCCACACCGACCGGGCCCCGGTGCTGGCCACCGGCGAGCACCTGCTCCGCAGTCGGTGGGCCGACGACCACCGGCCCGAGGTGGTGGTCCAGTTAGGCGCCATGCCGACCAGCAAGTCCTACCGGCTCTGGCTGGAGGGATCTTCCACCGGGCGGGTGGTTACCGTCGACCACCTGGGCCGCCACCCCGACCCGTCCCACGTCGTCACCCACCGGGTTGACACCGAGCCGGGGGCGTTTGCCCAGGTGGCGGCCGGTCGCTGCGGGAACCAGGGGCCGACCTGGTGGACCGAGGCCTGGACCGAGGCCGAACGTCGCGCGTCAACCGCGGTGGCCCGGGTGGTAGCCAACAGCCCGTTTGACGAACCGGCCGTCGTGGCGGGCCTGGATACAGTGCTGGGGTCCAACACCCAACTGGTGGTCGCTAACTCGATGCCCATCCGCGACCTCGACGCCTTCCTGCCCACCAACTGCCGGCCGATGCGCATCATGGCCAACCGGGGTGCCTGCGGGATCGACGGCCTCGTTTCCACGGCTACCGGAGTGGCCTACGACAGCGGGACGCCGACCGTGCTGTTCACTGGTGACCTGGCCCTCCTCCACGACCTGTCCGGGCTCGCCGCCGTCCGTCGGCTGGGAGTCGACCTTACGGTGGTGGTCGTGGACAATGACGGCGGTGGGATCTTTTCGTTCCTGCCCATAGTTGACGCCGCCCATGTCGACCACCGGCGCCTGTTCCACACCCCGCACGGCCTGGATCCCGGACTGGTCGACGAGTTCGTCGGAGCCTCCCTCTACCGACCGGACGACCCGGTATCGCTGGCCGACGCACTCAAACGGTCGGTCGGACGACCAGGCCTACACCTGGTACAGGTAGCCGTTGACGCTCGGACCAACGTTGCCATCCACCGCCAGGCAACTCGGGCGGTCGACGAGGCCCTGGGGAGCCGATGACCGCCGTCCTCCACGCCGAGGTGACCGGCACCGGTCCGCCACTGCTGGCCCTCCACGGGTTTACCGGAAGCGTCGGCGCCCTCACACCGATCATCGGACCGCTATCGGAACGGCACACGGTTGTCGCCGTCGACCTTCCCGGTCATGGTCGGACCGGTGCTGTAGAACAGCCCACCGACTACCGGTTCGACGACACCGTTGACTCGGTGGCTGCCGTTCTGGATCGTCTCGGTCACGACAGGATCGATGTGGTCGGCTACTCGATGGGGGGACGGATTGGCCTCGGCCTGGCCGTCCGACACCCGGATCGGGTGAAGAAAAGCGTGCTGGTCGGCGGGTCGGCCGGAGTCGCCGGAAACGCCCAGCGGGCGGCCCGACGGCGGGCCGACGACCGGTTGGCTGACGAACTCCTGGAACGCGGAATCGAATGGTTCGTCGACTACTGGATGGGGCTGCCACTATTCGCCTCCCAGTCCCGCCTCGGAGCCAATGCTCTGGCCGAAGTACGGCGGCAGCGCTTGGAAAACGACGAGCGCGGCCTGGCCGGAAGCCTGCGGGGCGCCGGGGCCGGAAATCAACCCTCACTCTGGCAGGACCTGGGCCGCGTGGAGGGCGCCGTCCTGCTGGTCGTCGGAGACGAGGACGCCTGGTTCCGCTCACTGGCCGTCCGGATGGCCGCTGGCCTCCGGGACGCCACCATCGCGGTGATCCCCGATGCTGGCCACGCCTGCCACCTCGAGAACCCGGAGGACACCCTGGCCGCAGTGTCCGGGTTCCTGTCTCCGGGAGGGAAATGAGAGCGCGGGAGACCCGTCTTCAACGGCGGACCCTGACCTACCGGCAACCCGTCGCCACCAGCCACGGGTCTATCGGCCGGCGGGACGTTCTGGTGCTGTCGGTCGCCGACGCCGAGGCCCGCTGGGGCCACGGGGAGGCGTCTCCCCTTCCAGGGTTCGGACCCGACACCCTGGACGACGCCGAGGCCGCCCTCCGCTCCTGGGCGCAGGGCGACGACCGTGCCCTCGACTCCTCGCCGAGCGCTGCGGCGGCCGTGGACAGTGCACAGCTCGACCTAGCTGCCCAGGCCGCCGGCGTGCCGATGCACAGCCACCTGGCCTCTGGGAGTCCCAATTCGATACCAGTGGCCGCCCTGGTCGTCGGCGTCGGAACTGGGGAGCTGGGGTCGGCTACCGCCCTGGCCGTAGCTTCCGGACACCGCACGGTGAAGGTCAAGGTCGGTGGTCGGCCGATCGCCGACGACCGGGAGCGGGTGCGGGCCGTCCGGGACACTGCCGGCCACCAGGTGGCAATCCGGCTTGACGCCAACGGAGCCTGGTCGGTAGACGAGGCCGTCGAGGCCCTCCAGGGACTTGCCTCCCTGAGCATCGAGTTGGTCGAGGAACCGGCGGCCGGCGGTCCCGAGGCCCTTGAGCGGGTCGCCGCCCGCACCGGTATTCCCGTGGCAGCAGACGAGTCGACCACCCACCCCGACCGCTTTGCCGAACTCCTCCGTTCCCGGTCGGTGGGGGCGGTGGTGGTCAAGCCCTCGGCAATCGGGGGGCCCACCGAGGCCGCCCGACGGATCACCATGGCCCGCGAGGCCGGCCTGGCCGTGGTCGTCACGTCGATGCTCGAAGGGGCGATCGGCGTGGCAGCCGCTGCCCACCTGGCCTCAGCAACCGCCGCCATCGACCCGGAACCCGGCCTGGCCACGTCGCCCCTGATCCGGGACGATGTCGGCCCAGCCCACCGGGTCTCTAAGGGTCGACTGTGGTTGTCTGACACCCCGGGACTAGGGACCGGGCCCTTCCTGACCCCCTAACCCATGCTGCGGCGCAGTACGTCGCGCATCCGGTCCCGGGGGGTCTCCTCACCGTAGGTTGCCTCCGACTCGCGGGCCGCCGCGGCGAAGATCCCCTTCGACATGAGTGAGCGCTCGGCCGCCCGGCGCATCCAGTAGACACGGGCCCGGGTCCGGTGGGCGCCCTCGTGGTCGGGGGCCGCCTGGACGGCCATCTCAACCATGTGGCAGGCCAGGCGCAAGTCACCCTCCTCGGCGAGCTCCTCGGCCCGGTCAAGGAGGGCCTCCACCGAACCAGCCAGAGCGACCACCTCGGCAGCCACCGCGGCGTCGGCTGCCGGCTTGAGGCGCGCCGGGTCGCCGTCCCACCAGCCGCCCCACAGCCGGTAGAGGTTCCGCACCACGAACTCCGGCTCGTCGTAGAGGGGTTCGATCCACGGCCGACCGACCAAGTGGTCGGGCACAGTTACGGTGTGGAGGATCTCGTCTAGGCGGGCCCCGTCATTCATCATGGCCAAGGTGGCGTCGGCCAGGTGCTCCAGAGCTTCGGCCATCTCGCCCAGGACCGTTTCGACTCGGCGGCGTCCCACGATGGGTAAGCCATGGGCCGGGTAGACCCGGTCCGCCCCGACGTCGAGCATCTCGCGCAAGGCGGCTGCCCATTCCACTGGGTAGCGCTGCACCTTCTGTGGGTTGCCGGCGTTGGGGAAGATCCAGCACACGAAGTCGCCGGCGTAGACGGTCCTTCGCTCAGCGTCCCAGATCCATGTGTGGTCATCGGTCTCGCCGCGAGCGTGCCGTAACTCGAGACGCCGCCCTCCGACCTCGAGGTCCAGTGACTCCCGGTAGGTGATGTCTGGTTGGGCGACGTCGTCGGGCATGAACACGGCGCCCAGGCCGCCAACCCCCATGCGCTGCGTTCCCACACCGATGTTGGGTCGGATGCCACCGAACTGGCGACGGTTGATGATCCGGTTCCAACCGTCGGTGAGCCGGTAGCGGTCGAAGCGCACCGGCACTGCCTCGTGGGATACGAAGGTTGGTCGCCGGTGCTTTCGGTCGGCGGCGTCGGCAACGAATGCGCCGCTGCCGCCCACATGGTCGAGGTGCCCGTGGGTGTAGACGAGCGTGTGGACCGGATCGGTTGACCATCCCCGGAGAGCGGCTACCACGTCGGCCCCGGTACCGGTGCCGCTGGAGTCCACGCAGACCAGCCCTTCGTCGGTGCGGAGCGCCCAGCAGTGGGAGAACGACTCAACGATCGCCACGTCGTCCTCAACCTCGGTCAGTGCATCGATCACCCGGTTATGGGGTGGCTCGGCGACCCCAGAGTCGATCACCCGATCGGACAACTCGACGGGATGGGGAAGGTCGCTCACGATTCCTCCTTCTGGGGTCCGGGGCAGGCTAGGCGCCACCCCGCGCTGGAATCAGCCGAGGTGAGATCGAACGAGTCCCTCGGCCCGGTCGATGTCCTCGAACAGGAAGAAGTGGCCTCCCTCCACCCACACCACTTCGGTTCCCAGAATCTCGGCCTGTTCGACGAACCAGGCCCCGCCCAGGTCGGTGTGAGTGCCGGCCAGCACCGAGGTCGGCGCTGACACGCCGCCCAGACGTTGGAAGGTCTGCAGCGGCCCGTGGCGGCTCCCCGAGTCGAAAATACCCGCCTCGGTCTCCGGGGCGCAGGCCAACTCCACCTGGCCGTCGTCGCGGTCAACGAAGCCCCACCGGACGTAGGCGGCAAGCGCTTCGGGGGCCAGAGCGTCGAGCGGTGGCCGGGACCCGTACGACGCCCTAACGGTGGCCCGATCGGGCCACACCGGGCGCCGCCGACGGGCCGTCACAGCCAAGAGGGACTCGCCCCCTTCGATCTCAGCCTCGAAGCGGCCGACGGCGATCGCCTCGCAGAGCATCGCCGCTGAGACACGTTCCGGGGCGGCCGCCGCCGTCTCGATCGACACCCCGCCACCCAGCGAATGTCCCAGAAGGGAGAACCGGTCCAGGCCCAGATGGTCGGCCACCGCTAGGACGTCGGAGGCCATATCGTCATTGCCTAACCGCCTCTGGTCCACCACCCGGTCGCTAGACCCGTGGCCTCGCAAGTCCACGCCGACCACCCGGAACTGGTCACCGATACGTCGGGCCAGAGGGTCGAAAAATCCGGCGCAGAAGCCATTGGGGTGGAGGACCACCAGGGGTTCGGCGTCGAACCTGCCGGCCCCCCAGTCCAGGAAGGCGATCCGAAGTCCGTTCCGGACGACGTGGCCGCCGGCCGGTCCGCCCGGGTCGCCGTTCCCGCTCACCCCCTACGCTCCACCACCATTGAAGTCTGGCCGTCGACCCCGGTCGGCGACGACACGGAGCCGTAGGAGAACGACGTGACCAGGGTTGACCGACACCGATGGGCTATCCGGTTCGTGGTGGCCGCCCTGGTCCTAGTCGGCGCCTGCGGTTGGAACGACCAAGTCTCCCAGACAGAGTCCGGACAGGCCGAGGTCCGACTGCTAGTCCCCCGGGTGGTGGCCGAATACCCCCACGATCCGGAATCTTTCACCCAGGGCCTGGAGTTGGTCGACGGCCTACTGGTAGAGAGCACCGGCCTGTACGGGTCGTCGACCCTGCGGGTCGTCGACCGGACCTCCGGTAAGGCTCTGCGGTCCCAGGACCTGGCCGACGGTCGGTTCGGGGAGGGTGTCACCGCACTCGGGGACGGTCGAGTCGTGCAGTTGACCTGGAAAGCGGGGAGGGCCGTGCTCTGGCGACTCGATCCCCTTGTCCCGGTCGGGACCTGGGACTACGACGGCGAGGGCTGGGGTGTCTGCCAGTTAAACGACGACACGCTGGCCACCTCTGACGGTTCTGCGACGATCACCCTCCGGCGGTCGGACGACTTCTCCCCGATGGGTTCACTCGAGGTCACCCTGGACGGCCGGCCGGTGGATCGACTGAACGAGCTGGAGTGCGTGGGCTCCACCGTTTGGGCCAACGTATGGCTCACCGACCGGATCGTGGCCGTCAACGCTATCGACGGGCGGGTCACGGCGGTGGTCGACGCC
>ERZ651768.983-NODE-983-length-21202-cov-4.037302_pt1 | contig 21202 bp, 20 predicted proteins | sample MGYA00514754_ERZ651768 | MGnify/ENA metagenome assembly ERZ651768
TTTCAGCTTGGCACTAGGTCGTGTCTTGGAAACCTAGTTTCTAATTTACATAACAATGATAGTGCGACGTTAAATTGCCAGCCTCTGGTCTGCCCTGCAACGCGTTCGAACGTTCCGATTCAGGCTTGACTGCCAATTAAATTGGTTGGTGTTCTCGCTGTTGGCGTGTACAACTCGGTCTCCACGGCCGAACGCAGATCTTTTATGCCCCAGCCTTTGGTGGCAGATGTGGTAACGACTCGGTTGAAATTTGCTATGTCTATGTGCTGCATAACATCGAGATCTAAAGGCTGGTATTTAGATTCAACCACCAGATCTAATTTGTTCAGTACGAGGATTTTCGGCGTGTCCCCTATTCCCATTTCTGATAATTGGTTGGAAACCACCATAGCCTGTTCAGCAGCGTATGGACTTGACACATCCGTTACTTGAATTAGCAGATCAGCTTCAAGAGCTTCCTCAAGTGTGGCTCGGAACGCTGCTACAAGAACTGGGGGTAATTTATTTACAAATCCTACCGTGTCGCTAATTGTTCCCTCAATTCCTGACGGCATATACATGCGACGCGTAGTAGTGTCGAGGGTTGAAAACAACTGATTTCGTTGGATCACTTCGGATGATGTGATCTTGTTGAACAGAGCGGATTTTCCTGCATTGGTGTAGCCGACAAGTGAGATGATTTTGGAGGCTCCGCTGGTTCGGTGCTGTCGCTGCTGATCTCGTTGTGATCGAATTTGCGCGAGTTCTCTTTTTACTCGGGATAATTTACGTCTAACCAAACGGCGATCGGTTTCGATTTGTGTTTCACCTGGACCCCTAGTGCCGACACCGCCACCAAGTCGTTCAAGATGGGACCATTGTCCAGCAAGTCTTGGCAGCAGGTATTCTGTTTGCGCTAATTCGATCTGCAAACGGCCTTCACGTGATCTGGCGCGCTGGGCGAAAACGTCAAGAATCAGGGCAGTCCGATCGATCACTTTCACCAATAGTTTTTCTTCTAGGACACGTTGCTGGTTTGGTGATAACTCGTCGTCGAAGATGACTGTGTCTATATCTTCTTCTTTTACAGTGTGTCTAAGTTCTTCTATTTTCCCCTTGCCAAGATACGTGGGCGAAGGTTTGTTCATTGACTGAGTGAATCGTGTTACTGGGTTTGCACCAGCAGCGCGGGCGAGTTCGGACAACTCTGCCAGTGAATCTTCCAGCTGCCAGATTTCCTCCAAAGTGCGTATGTTCACCCCCACCAAAATTGCCCGCTCTCGGTATGGCCCTGTGGAATATGTACGTTTTTTCGGCATATAGCACTTTTCAGTATTGTTGCACTGTTATTGGAGGGTTATTAGCCTGTACTTTGCATCTGAGAAAGCCGCCTGAGTCCTTCGTCAATTTGATCGTCAGAGATAGTTAAAGAAAGCCTGATGTATCCCTCTCCGCCTGATCCATATCCGTTGCCAGGGGTTACCACCACATTTGCTTCGTCAAGTAGCTTTTGGGCAAATTCGGCAGATGTATATCCGTTTGGTATCGGAGTCCATATATATATAGCGCCTTTTGGCGCGACAGCCGGAACCCCGATTTCGTTTAGTACCGCTACAACCTTGTCACGACGTTTTCTATACACCTCGTTATTCATCGTCAGCCATGTTTCCGGCAAATCGAGTGCAGCAATGCCCATTTCTTGATTAGCCTGCGAAAGACCGGAGTCGATGTTTGACTTGACTCTCATTAGGGCATTTACCATATCTGGGTTGCCCGTAGCCATGCCAACGCGCCATCCGGTCATATTGGCTGTTTTTGACAGGGAGTGAAATTCCATCGCAACGTCCATAGCACCGTCAACTTGAAGTACGCTGGGAGCAATGTATCCGTCGTATGTGACCTCGGTGTAAGCAGCGTCGTGAAGTAGAGCTATGTCGAACTCTTTGCAGTAACGTACAGCTTCCTCAAAGAAGCTTATCGGCGCGACGGCTCCTGTTGGATTATTGGGGTAGTTGATCCACAGTGTTTTCGCTTTTTTGGCTATATCAGTGGGTATTGAATCGAAATCTACCAGGTAGTTATTGTGTTCCGTCAAAGTGACAAAGTGCGTTTTGCCTCCAGCAAACATCGTTCCGATTTCATAAACAGGATAGGCGGGGTCAGGGCTGATCGAAATATCACCTGGGTCGATGAAGCATAGAGCCGCATGCGCTATTCCCTCTTTGGCCCCTATCAAGTTTATTACTTCCGTTTCGGGGTTCACGGATACCCCGAATCGGTCTTTGTAGAACTTTGCGACGCGTGCTCTGAATTCGGGAAGACCTTCACTTTCAGGGTATTTGTGGTTTTCTGGCTTCTTTGATCCTTCGATCAAAGCATTGAGCACAGGTTCGGGAGTTTGCATATCTGGATCGCCAATGCCAAATGAAATTACTTCAATACCCTGTGCCTTTTTCGCAGCTATTGCCCGAGAGATATTTACGAATAAATAAGGCGGGAGATTCTCAACGCGTTCAGCAAATTTCATCAGATTGTTTCCGTATTTCTCCGGGTTATTTCATGTTCTATTGCGACCAAGTTCACCAATCGTAGACGAGAGAGCAGTGCAAGTGTGAGAAATTGCTGGTATTGCCATCGTGAGCGAATCTATATTAATCAGGCCATACTCCGCTGAATACTTCTACTGCTGGACCTTCGAGGTAAGCCTGACCGGTTTCATCCCATGAGATTCTGAGAATTCCACCATCAACGATGACATCGACTGTGTTATCGACCAAGCCATGGGCTCGTGCCGCCGATGCAGCAGCGGTGGAACCTGTGCCAGAGGACATTGTTTCTCCCGCACCACGTTCGAATATTCTGGTCCTGATCTTTGATCGATTAATTACGTTGACGATCTCGAAATTGATCCTGTTAGGGAATAACTCATGATGTTCTACATGCGGACCAACCTCGGTCAGCGGAAAATCCTCTACAGGATCTTTCATTACGACAACTGCATGCGGGTTTCCTACTGCCAGACATGTGATTTTCAGGTCGTATCCCCCCGCTCGAATAGGAAAATCTTTTAAGATTTCAAGGTCGCCAATTGCAGCTAATTCGACTGGTATTTCGGCTGGAATAAAGGTAGGTTCACCCATTGCTACTTTGGCGGCGACCATTTTATCGTCTTGCATAGTTGGCCATACAACTCGTACACCACCGCCCGTTTCGACGGTTAGACCATTGTCCTCAGGTAGAACAAATTTTCGGTCAACCACAAACTTTGAAAACAGTCTGATGCCATTGCCACTCATCTCGGCTTCAGATCCATCCGGGTTGTAAACACGCATACGAATTTGTGCAATATCAGAATTCTGGACTAAAACAATCCCATCTGATCCAACACCAAAAGCGAGGGCACTCATTGCTTTTGAAAGCGCACCCCAGTCTCGATCGATACCTCGACCATCTATAGCGATGTAATCGTTTCCGGCACCATGTAATTTTGTGAACTCAACGGTCATGTCTTCTCCAGTCTTTCGGAGGGAAAGCGGTTTAACAACTGATTGATTCTATGGATGAATCAGTTAAACTGCCAATTTAAGTAGCGGTTGAATGATTGACGTTGTATTTAGGCCCTGCTTATCTATATATATGCGATTTATTACTTTAATCCGAGCCACTTAGTTGCCGCTGAAATAATTGATTGTGTGTGTCGTTTTGGATCACGCGTCATGTCGAACCAGTTAATTCTTGTGTCGTTTTGCTTGAACCAATTGTTTTGATGTCGTATCAAACGATTGGTCGCAACAGCTGTAAGACGTATCGACTCACTAAAGTCACATTCTCCATTCAAGTGACTAATCATTTGTGGATAACCAATGGCACTAAGAGCGCGATCCTTGGTTGAATAACCCGCCTGTAAAAGCAACTCGACCTCTTGTTTCCATCCATTTTTGTCCATTGAATCAAGTCGTTCAAGTACGCGAGCGTGCAGATTTGTACGGTCAATCATCAAGCCAACAATGTAGTGATCGAATGGTGAATCACTTGATCTACCTTCAGTGAATGAGGAATTTATTGATTTGGACTGAACTCGTTCAATGGCTCGAATCACTCGCCTCGGATTTCGTAAATCGGTTGTTTCTGCCGTAATTGGCGAAATCGCAGCTAATTGTTCAGCGAGTGGGCCGATACCATTTTGAGCCAACTTCAATTCTAGATGGGAACGCAATGACGGATCGGGTTGAATTTCCGGGACTTCCCATCCTTCGATGATTGCCCAAACATATTGACCCGACCCTCCTACTAAAATTGGAACTTTACCTCGATCAAGAATCTCGGTGATGACCAGTCGTGCCTTCTTGAGATATTCCGCAAGGTTGTACTGCTCGCTCGGAGACAGAAAATCGATAAGGTGGTGGGGGATGCCCTTTATCTCGTTTTGAGTCGGTTTAGCGGTGGCTACATCCATTCCATAGTAAAAAAGCCTCGAGTCGGCATTGACCACTTCTCCATCTAGTTGCAGTGCCAAGTCAATTCCAAGGGAAGTTTTCCCTGTGGCGGTTGGACCTACCACTGCGATCAGTTTCGGTTTAGTTGAGTAATTCACGTGATTGGTTAGAAGATCATAATTGGGTTAGTTCGAACTCGCTATCCTGATCAGATTTGAAAACTCCTTGGCCTTTAGGCTTGCTCCACCGACCAATGCCCCATCTATATCCGGCTGTATAAGCAATTCGGCAACGTTCCCTGAGTTCACGCTTCCTCCATAGAGAACACGAACTGAATCGGCCACATCAGGTGACAATTGATAAATAACCTTACGGCAAATGGCCGCCATTTCTTGAGCTTGGCCAGATGTTGCTGCTTCGCCTGTTCCAATTGCCCAGATTGGTTCGTAAGCGATGATTAATGATTCCCAGTTTAAAAATCCTTTGAGGCTAGCTTTGAGTTGTTTTGTGACGAAATTTGCTGCTTTCCCTGATTTTCGAATACTGAGGTCTTCTCCGACACATAGGATGGGCACGATTCCGGCGTTTGACACGGTAATTGCTTTTGCTGCGACCTGATTAGATGATTCCCCGTTAAACATCCGTCTTTCTGAATGTCCGATGATGACGTGGCTAACCAACCCGCGCAGCATCGTCGTGGATATTTCTCCAGTGAACGATCCGTTTTCACTTGCGTTCACATTCTGCGCACCTAGTTGAATAGAGGATCCATTCAACGCTCGCGCAATACTTGTCAACGAAACAAACGGTGGGCAAACGATTTTTTCAACGTTCGCTATACTGTCGCTGAGATCGAGAATCTCTTTAACCAACTTGATTCCCGACTCAATGTCGGTGTTCATCTTCCAGTTGCCGGCTATTACCGGTTTTCGGTATTTCATTAGAACATTCCTGAGATAAATTTAACGTGGATGGCTTAATTAAGTGGCGTCGTCCAATGCCGCTACACCAGGGAGAGTTTTACCTTCTAAAAACTCGAGTGAAGCACCTCCCCCTGTTGAGACATGGGTGATCTTGTCGACCAGATCAAGTGAGCTAACCACTTCTGCCGTTGACCCTCCGCCTATTACGGAGGTGGCGTTCTTGTTGGATGCAACTGCGTTTGCTACTGCAACAGTTCCGTTCGAGAATGTAGGCCATTCGAATACCCCCATAGGACCGTTCCAAATGATCCTTTCCGCAAGAGAAATGATTTGGGCATAATTTTTTGAAGACCGTGGTCCGATATCTAGGATCAGGCTATCATCAGGGACATCATTTGATTCCCATACAGCTGCCGGTGAAGATTTACTAAATTCAACAGCGGTCAATACATCTGATGGAAGTACGACTTTTGCCCCTCCGGCGTTCAGTAAATGCTCAGCAGCCGAGAGATCCGCGTCTGTAACAACCGTTGCTCCACCTGAATTTTTCTGCGCCATGTAAAACGCCGCGACCATGCCCCCTCCGATGAGGATCGTGTCAACTTTTTTGGATAGATGGCGTAGCACTTGTATTTTGTCAGAGACTTTCGATCCACCAATAATTGCGACCGTTGCACCTGTGGAGCCCTCTAACGATCGACCGAGCATTGCGATCTCACGTTCCATTAAGAGTCCAGCGTATGCGGGGATATATTTAGCCACTCCGGTGGTAGAGGCATGGGCTCTATGTGCAGCACCGAATGCGTCATTTACATAAAGATCTGCCAACGATGCCAGGTATTTAGAGAAATGTTCATTGTTTTCTTCCTCTCCAGATTCAAATCGAAGATTTTCCAGAAGAGCGAACTCGCCAGGGCCAAGTTGAGAAACTATTTTCGGGGGGTGTTCGCCATTTGGACCGCCAGCATCGAGGATGGGTTTATTCAGTATCTCTGAAAGCCTTTTGCGTACTGGCTGTAGACTCATTTCCTCGATTACCTGTCCCGCCGGGCGGCCAAAATGTGAGCAGATCACGACTTTTGCACCTCCCCTGCTGAGTAGACTTAAGGTCGGTAACGCAGCTCTGATTCGAGAGTCATCCGAGATCACTTGACCCCGTTTTGGCACGTTGAAATCGACTCTCACCAGTACTGTCTTGCCATCAAAATCAGCGTGCCTGATTGATCGTTTGTTCATAAGAGACTGGTTCTTCCTAGTTCGAGCCAACTATCAACTTTGCGCCATCTATGAGCGAGTTTTTGTGTTCATCTGAGAAGTTAGTTGACTCGATCGCGCCACTTGCCTCATTGATTAGATCTTTGACTATATTTTCTGCGAACGATCTGCTTTGGGTCTCTACGAGGATTGATGTCATTTCGTCTATATCGTCTGGACCTAGAACCCGCTTCATGAAAATTTCTCCCAGGCGACGACGAGTAGCAGGAGTCCCATTCTCTATGGCATGAGCTGCAGCGAGTGATTTTTTTTTGGATTGCAGTCTCCCGCGTTGGACTTCGTCTCGTTCGATGTCTTCCTCAGGCCAAAGTGCTCTCAGATCGGTGTTCAGGTTTCGAGCAGTACCGATCGCCGTGCCGAATTGAGTCAGTGAATCGAGCAAGTCATCAGAGGTTGCGGCCGCTATTCCACCGAGCTTTGCTGCGCAACCCAATATTGCGCCTCGCTTACGCGCCACTGTCAATATGTCTTCGATATTTACAGCTGCTCTTTCCTGATAGGAAATATCAAGATACTCTCCTTCGCACACTTCTAAAGTTGCATTATCGAGTGTTTCCAGTGCCATAGAAATTAATCGCGGATCTGCTGGCCGGCCACTAGATTTTCTCTGTTCGAATATCGATATTCGAGCCATTGCGTGAATACCATCACCCGCATTAATGGCCTGTGCCGGACCCCATGACCACCAGATACTTGGGCGCCTGTTTCTTTCCGTGTTCGCATTTTGAACGTCTTCATGAACCAGGATAAAGTTGTGCAAGAGTTCTGCTGCAACCGCGTATGGCATTGTTGCGCGGTTCTCACCACCGGCAGCTTTTGATGCAGCAAGAACCATGTGTCCATGCGATCGATCTTGATTCGTAACTGGTTCGGATTCGCCGTTCTGATCCACCCAGCCCAAGTGATAGGCCATCATCTTGTAAAGAGGTAATTCTCTGGAATCGACGAATTTCATTAATGCGGATTCGAATTCCTCTGCATCACTAGATGTAAGCCCTGGCAATATTCCCGTAACTGTCAATAAAAATCTCCTACTGAACATTAATCATTGGCTGATTGGAAAACCGTCCGTGCCGATTACGACGCTATCGCCAATAGTATTCTTAATAGATTCAATACTGATTGCGCCAAGTCTTAAAATCGACAATTTACCGTTGGTGTACGAGATAACAGTACTTGGGGCTGTATTTGACCCGCATGGTGAGTTGATAGAGAAGTCGATTTTGTCACCGAATTGCTGATCCACATCGGTGGCTTCGGTCATGGGGGGTTGCCCAGTCAGGTTACAGCTAGTTCCAGTTATCGGAGTTCCGCAGAACTTGATTAACTGGCGGGCGAGATTATGGTCTGGAACCCTGAGGCCCACGGTTCCAGTTCCCGCTGTTACTGACTCGGGCACGTCATCCGATGCTGGCAGCACGATGGTTAGCGCTCCAGGCCAAAATCTCGATGCGAGATCCGCAGCTACGTCGGGAAATACGGTTGCTAATTCAGTTGCCATATTTAAGTCACTTAAAAGTAACGGTACGGGTGTTCCCGGATTTCTTCCTTTTACTTCAAAGACGTGTTGCACGGCTCTACTATTCAAGCCATCGGCTCCTAGGGCGAAATAAGTATCCGTTGGAAATGACACCAAGTTTCCCTTTTTCAGTGCTGTAGCTGCGATATGGAGGCTGGAACTGTCGGGTGATAAGAGCATCAAATAATATTAGCGTCTACAAATAACTTGGTTGGTATTAGAGCAATCAATAAAAACATTCATATTTTTCGTGACTCGGTCGTCGGGGACAGGTAAATTTATGCATTAGACATAATCAATACTGTCATAAGCGTTAATATGCGAAATATTTTGAATGTGTCCAATGTGTCAAGCGACCGTAAGTGAATTGTAAAACCTACCGGGGATCAGATGACAGAACAATCAACCAATCGTGAATCTCGTAGAGTTTCAACATCAGACGATATCGAGGTTGGAACTTACCTTGAAATTGCTCAGGCTGATCGAACGACTGGCAGTAACCCTCCGGTAGATGACAGGATGCAAACGGTAGTCATCATGGATTTTGGCTCTCAGTATTCACGGTTAATAGCACGCCGCATCCGTGAACTGAACACCTATTGCGAAATACTTCCACATGATGCTGGAAGCGAAATACTTCAGGCCCAAGATGTCATAGGGATAATTCTCTCCGGCGGACCCAACAGTGTTTATGAAGCAGGAGCCCCGATGGCACCCTCTTGGGTTTATGAGGCAGGAGTTCCACTGTTAGGTATCTGTTACGGCATGCAACTAATAGCGCATCAACTAGGGGGTACTGTTGAAGCCGGGACAGAGCGTGAATACGGGCACGCAGTGATTCACAAGGACGGACAGGACAACGTCCTGTTTGAGGGCTTGGATACGGAGGTTCCTGTATGGATGAGTCATGGTGACCGTATTGAAGAACTGCCTCCAGGATTTCGGGCTATGGCTTATTCTGAGAATTCTCCTATTGCTGCAATGGGTGATGATAAGGGAACCTGTTTTGGAATTCAATTTCATCCGGAAGTTGCCCATACTCCGCAAGGCGTTGAGATCCTACGTAACTTCATCTCCAGTGTGTGCAAAGGCTCTGGTGATTGGACTCCTGCGAATTTTGTATCAGACGCAATTGATCGAATAAAAGAACGAGTCGGAGACGGAAAAGTAATATGCGCCCTATCCGGCGGCGTGGATTCGACTGTTGTTGCTGCACTCATTCATAAAGCTATTGGTGATCGATTGACTTGTATTTTTGTGGATAACGGCCTAATGCGGAAAGGTGAAGCGGATCGTGTCCAAAATGTGTTTGCTAGTCAACTGGGTGTGAATCTTGTGTTTGTGGATGGAACCGAGCGGTTCCTTAAAGCGCTAAAGGGGATTACGGATCCTGAGATAAAACGGAAAACAATCGGTCAAGAATTCATTGAAGTATTTGAAGAAGTAGCCGTGGATATCGGTGAGGTCGATTACCTGGCTCAGGGAACTCTTTATCCGGATGTTATCGAGAGTGTAAGTGCTGATTCGAACGCTTCTCACAAAATTAAAACTCACCACAATGTCGGTGGCCTGCCGGAACATATGAATTTGAAGTTGGTTGAGCCGCTTCGATATTTGTTCAAGGATGAAGTGCGACAGGCTGGTGTTGAACTGGGCCTTAGTTCTCAGAGTGTTAATCGCCAGCCTTTCCCCGGTCCCGGTCTCGCGATTCGGATTATGGGGGATGTAACTTATGAGAAGCTCGAAATTCTACGAAATGTTGATTGGATCGTTATTGACGAGATCAAAGCTGATGGGCTGTACGAGAAGCTATGGCAATCCTTTGCGGTCCTTACGAACACACAGACGGTCGGGGTGATGGGCGATCAGAGAACGTACCAGTACGTGGTGGCAATTCGTGCCGTAACTAGCGCAGACGCTATGACGGCTGACTGGGCCCGGCTTCCATACGAAACGCTTGGGAGAATCTCGAGCCGGATTGTCAATGAAGTTGAGGAGGTTAATCGCGTTGTATTGGATATCACTAGCAAGCCTCCTGGAACGATCGAGTGGGAATAGTCAAACACAAATTAGAACGTAAGTCGGTTTGAATTTGTCAGTAAGGATTGTGTATTAATTGAGGGTTCTTTTAATCGGCTCTGGCGGGCGAGAGCATGCAATGGCATGGAAGCTCATACAGAGTCAGAAAATAACTGAGTTGATTGTAGCTCCGGGCAATGCAGGGACTGCGGAACTGGGCGAAAATGTGCCTGTAATGGCGGATGATCTAGATGGGCTGCTAGCAATTGCGAAAACTCGGTCGATTGACCTTACGGTTGTTGGTCCCGAACAGCCCCTGATAGATGGTATTTCAGAACTCTTCCAACGACATGGATTGAAGATATTTGGTCCGTCAAAAAATGCAGCTCGAATAGAGGGCTCGAAGATTTGGTCAAATGATTTGATGGTCAAATATGCGATACCTACTGCTGATTCGGTAGCGTTTTCTGAATCAACAAAAGCGATTGATTACGCTCTGGCGCGGCCAGAGGGGTCTCTTGTCGTGAAGGCTGATGGGCCCGCAGCGGGCAAAGGAGTCCTTCTTCCGGATACTTATGAGGATCTTGAAATTGCGGTAAGGGGAATGCTTGATGGTGCTTCGTTTGGTGAGTCCTCTTCAAGTTTGCTTCTTGCAGAACGGATGTCTGGCCCGGAAGTAAGTGTGTTCGCTTTTTTGGATGGTGAGACAGTTTCTGCAGAAATTGCGGCATGTGATTACAAAAGGATTGGTGAAGGCGATACTGGCCTGAATACAGGTGGGGTTGGAGCGTATGCCCCTCCGGAATTCTGGACGAACGAACTCGCCGCCAGGGTAAGAATGGAAATACTTGAGCCCACGGCACGGGCGTTGGTGGCGGAAAACAGTGCGTATTCAGGGGTTTTGTATGTGGGTCTGATGATTACTAGTTCTGGACCGCGAGTTATCGAATTTAATTGCCGCTTGGGCGATCCGGAGTGTCAAGTTTTGATGCCGAAGCTGGTAAATGACTTTTTGGAAATATGTTTGGCGGTTGCAGATGGACGCCTCGCTCAGCAAAAGGTCATTTGGTCAGATCTGGCTTGTACCTTTGTTGTGATGACGTCAGACGGCTACCCTGGGAATTATGAAACTGGTGCAACGATCACTGGCGTTCACCAAGCATCAGAACATGGACTTGTCGTACATGCCGGAACAAGTAGGCAAAATGATGGAGCATTGGTTACCGATGGGGGTCGTGTTCTTGGCGTGGTTGGCTCCGGCGAAACGATTGGAGGTTCGCGAGTTGCGGCCTATGCGGGTATAGAGAAAATTTTCTTTAGAGGAGCGCGTTTCAGACGGGATATTGCTGAAAGGGCTGTTTAAAACTGATGTCGGTAAATATTCACGTCGTTTTTGATTTTGATGGCACTCTGGCAACCACCTTCATAGGTGGGGAGATGTTTCGCTGTTGTACGCCACCAAACCGCGTGTCTAAATTAAGTGGACAATTTGCGTCCGGAGAAATCTCTTTACGCCAGTATCAAGAAGCGGTTTTCGATATGGTCGATGAAACTACGTTCGAAATGTCTAGCCGGGCTGCGTTGCACGGTCGCATCAGGAAACTTGCAACTGAGGTGTGTGAGCTTGTGTGGGATTCTGGGGGTGTAGTGGCCGTCGCATCTGCAGGATTAAATTTTTATATCGAACCCGTGTTGGAAAGCGCTGGACTCGATCGTGTCGAATTGCATAGCGGGAGAGTTTTGTCTGAGCCTAATGCGAAGCCCCCATTTAGATACGATTACCCTTCTTATGTAAAATCGTGTAGAGGCGATTGGGTTACTTGTAAGTGCGAAGTGATTAATCGTCTGAAGAATGACCCTGGCGGAAGTGAAGTCATATTTGTAGGTGACGGTTTGTTGTCGGACACATGTGCTGCTGCCAACGCAGCCGATAGGGTGTTCGCAACCGGCAGACTGTTGCGATACTGTGAAAAGAACAAAATACCGGCAACAGAATTCGGTGATGATTTTGGACCGCTGCTTAGGTACGTGGATAGTAAGACGTTTATAACTGGAGCCTCATAGAACATTGATCCCACGATATTCACGACCTGAAATGAACGCCATCTGGACTGAAGACAACTCTTTCGATCTCTGGTTGAGGGTCGAAATTGCCGCGTCGGAGGCCTGGGCGGAACAAGGTGTGGTTCCTGAGGAGGACATGGCGAAGATTCGAGGTGCGAAATTCGATCGAGATACTTACGACAAGTGGTTCGAGCAGACAAAACACGACATCGTGTCGTTTACACGCGCCGTTGGTGAGAGCCTTGGTACGGAGGGTCGTTGGATCCACCATGGTCTGACCTCTAATGACGTGAAAGACACTGCTCTCAGCATGCAACTCGTCCAATCATGTGATTTGCTAGACAAAGGTCTTGTTGATTTATTGAACGCACTACGTATACGTGCAATCGAGTTCAAGCAAACACCATGTATCGGGCGTTCTCATGGTATTCACGCCGAGCCGATGAGTTTCGGACTGAAGCTTGCACTTTGGTTCGGTGAAATAAAACGGAATCGGGAACGTCTGGCTGGAGTTCGATCACGAGTCGCTGTTGGAATGCTTTCTGGCCCCGTGGGGACTTTTGCATCTGTGCCACCTTCGATTGAAGAATCTGTTTGTCGACAGTTGGGTCTCACTCCTGCCGAAGTTTCCAATCAGGTCATCCAGCGCGACAGGCACGCTGAGTATTCACAGCTTCTAGCTCTCATTGGAGCAACCCTAGAAAAGATAGCGACGGAGATCAGAGGTTTGCAGCGGACCGAAGTTCGGGAGATTGAAGAACCATTTGGGCAACCTGGTTATGTCACTAAGGGTTCTTCTTCAATGCCTCACAAACGTAATCCTGAACTTTCTGAGCGTATTTGCGGACTTGCCCGATTGATCCGAGGAAACTCTATTACGGCACTTGAGAACGTTGCCCTATGGCATGAGCGTGACATATCTCACTCATCTGCTGAACGTATGATCTTGCCCGACGGTTCACTTGCTCTCGACTATATGTTGAGTCTTATGACAGGGATCATAGCGGATATGGTTGTGTACCCAGATCGAATGATGCAGAACCTTGAGTCGACCCGTGGTCTTGTGTTTTCCCCGAGGGTGATGTTATTGCTGGTCGAAAATGGCGTTGACCGGACGGACGCGTATGATGCCGTACAAAGAAATTCGATGAAATCATGGGAAGACGAGTTAGATTTTCGTGATTTAATCAAGACGGATCCGGTCGTTTCGACCAAGGTTTCGTCTCAAGAGCTTGATGATTTGTTTGACTATAGTTTTTACCTTGTTCATGTAGACCATATTTATACACGCGTCGGCATTTCTGAGACCATAATTGACTGAAGCAGTTTTTGAAACCAACCTGCCTGGGCTCCTTTATCGAGGCAAGGTTCGAGATACTTATGATCTTGGAGATGATCGCTTACTAATGGTTGCTTCAGATCGCATTTCCGCATTTGATGTTGTAATGGATCAACCAATACCAGGCAAAGGCATCATTCTGACTGAGATGTCCTCCTTTTGGTTTGAGGTTATAGAACATGTAATGCCAAATCATGTGATTGCAACTGCTAATGACGATTTAGCAATGGCTGCTGTTCAGCAAAATGGTGCTTTGTTGGAACTTACACCTGAGCTGGCGCGCAGGTCGATGGTTATTAAGAAAGCCGACCGGATTGATATTGAATGTGTTGTCAGAAACTATATAGCAGGGTCTGCTTGGGCTGAGTATCAACAGTTCGGGACAATGAATGGACAATCTTTGCAGCGAGGGATGAAGGCTGCTGATAAATTCCCAGAACCGGTATTCACCCCTTCAACCAAAGCTGAGTCCGGTCATGATATGCCAATGACGCCACAGGAGGCGAAAGATCTTGTTGGCACAGAAATGCATAGGACTCTCGAGGATAAAAGCATTGAGGTGTTTCAAGTTGCTCACGATTATGCCGCCGGGCGTGGAATGATTCTTGTAGACACAAAATTTGAGTTCGGTTTAGTTGACGGTGAACTGACAATAATTGATGAGGTGCTGACTCCGGATTCAAGCAGGTATTGGGATATTAGTGATTGGAGTCCTGGGCATTTTCCTCCTGCATTCGACAAACAATTTTTAAGAGCTTGGTTGTTGGAAACCGATTGGAACCGTGAACCCCCGCCTCCTGCTTTACCACAGGACATCGTTAAGCAAACTCAGCACCGATATATGGAGTCTTACCGGCGACTGTCGGGGAAGTCACTGATACTGTAGGTAGTTAATGAATTTACTGGCACGCCTTTGCGCGTGACTTACGAGGTCGCATGGCAGATAAACAGCGTACAGCAACAACACGGCCGGCTAATCGCCGTGGTATGACCAAAGGACAGATCCGAGAGCAACGTCGCGGTAGGAGTCGAGCGCGTCAACGCCGTAAACGCTCGCTACTTATGTTCGGAGGAACTATTTTCGCCATCATTTTTATCGCGGCTTTGACTGTATCACCGAACTGCAATCGTGAAGGAGCAGCTGTTCAAGGGGTGAACAGCGGTGGGCACATTGAACTAGATCCGGATGATGGACGCGGGCATATCGACGTGAATGCTCCATATTCAGGAATATATTCTGTTGTTCCCGCAACGTCTGGGCCTCATTGGGCTGGGGCAACTACGTCTGTTGGAGTGCCGGCACCAGCTCGATGGGGACGATATGAGGGCGTGTTGCCGGACGAGGTGCTGGTTCACAATCTAGAGCATGGTGGAATTGGATTCCATTATGACTGTGAAACGGAGTGTCCTGAAATAGTTAAGGCGTTGGACGATATACTGCCTAGAAACCCATCTCAGTTCATCATGTCTGCTTATCCAGGCCTACCCAGCAAGATTGTAATAACGGCCTGGCGACACCATCTGTATCTGGATGAGGTAGACGTGGAAGAAATAATCCGATTTATTAAGGAATATCAGGACCGTGCACCTGAAAGTTTCAAACAGAATCAATATTAAATTCTTAAGCTTTGGAGCGTAACGGATGTTTCTGGCAAAAGTTCATGTTTTGCTTAAACCAACAGTCAATGATCCACAGGGTTTGACGATAGCACGCGCTCTTAGTCGTCTTGGGTTTGATGCAGTTGATACAGTGCGCGCAGGAAAGTACTTTGAAGTTCAAATTCAAGGTGCGGATAAAGCAATTGCTGAGCAAGATGTGAAAGCCATGTGCGAAAAACTACTTTCTAATCCGGTGATAGAAACGTTCACCTATGCATTGGAATCTGTCTAGTTCCATCGGCTAGCAAAAGTCCGATGCTTTTTAGATCAACGTACCTTTCGTACTTGGCACGGTGCCAGGGTCTCTTTCGTTTAATCGGGATGCATCACCCATTGCCCGGGCGAATGCCTTGAATGCAGACTCAATGACGTGGTGTTCGTTTTGACCGGCTAATACCCTGATGTGCAAGCAGAATCTGCCCTCTACGGCAATTGCCTCAAAAAAATGCCGTGCTAGGTCTGCTGGGAATTCGCCTACATTATTATCCATGCCCATGTTGACTACAGCGTAGCCGCGACCAGAAAGATCGAGTACAGCCTGAGTTAGAGCTTCATCGAGAGGACAAGTTCGGTCGGCCATTCGGACGATCCCTTTTCGATCACCGAGGGCTTTGTCAATTGCGCGCCCGAGTGCTATCGCTGTATCTTCTACAGTGTGGTGTGATCCTGTTTCCAGGTCACCATTAGCCTCCACCTTAAGGTCTATCAAACCGTGTCGAGCTATCTGATGCAGCATGTGCTTTAGAAACCCGACGGGTGTATTGACTTCAACCGCGCCTGTCCCGTCTAAATTGACGGTGACCGATATTTTACTTTCGCCCGTCTCGCGAACAATTGTTGCTGTCCGAGGTTCTTCTGGGGACATATCTGTACCTTTGATATCAAAAACTACTCGATCGATAGGTTCGATGCTAACTCTACAGAGTTGGACTAAACAACGTTTTTAAGGGCGTAGATCAGCCGGTCTGTTTGCTCTGGAGTTCCTGCACTGATGCGTAAAGAGTCTTTTAAGACGGTTTGCGGGAACTGTCTGACGAAAATTCCGTGCTTGGCTAATCCTGTAAAAGCCTGGTTAGCAGTTCTGCGTTGGAATTTGCAGAGCAGGAAATTTCCGTGAGATGGATAGTACGAAACACCATCTAGATCATTTATAACGGCTTCAAGTTTTTTACGCTGCTCAACTAAGCTTTTTGTTCGTTCCAATAGTTCGTCACGATGCTCAAGAGCTGCCAGCACTGCCGCTTCTCCGGCAATATTGATGTTGTACGGTTGTTTGATGTCCATTAAATGAGAGATTAAAGTAGTGGAACCGACTGCGTATCCGACGCGTAATCCAGCGATACCCGCCCATTTACTAAACGAACGCAAGATAACCAAATTCTCATAGTCGTCAAGCAGATGAGACAACGTATTTCCTGAAAATTCATAGTAGGTTTCGTCTATGCACAGGACGACGCCCGTATCTAAAAGGGTTCGCGCATCACTTTCACTGAGCAAATTTCCAGTTGGGTTGTTAGGTGAGGCGAGAAATACGATTCGGGTTAATCCGTCAATCGCTTCTGCCATCGCCGGGGTATCTATATCCCAAGTACTCGTTCGAGGGACTGAAATAAGTTTTGCGTCAGCCAGACGAGCTGCGAAGGCATACATGCCGAATGTCGGCTCACAATCAATAACAGTTTGACCCGGTTCCACGAACAAGCGCATCAGGAGATCGATTATCTCATCGCCGCCTGCCCCGCCAATAATCTTATCCACGGGCTGTCCAACGTATTCGCTTAGTGCCGTACGCAGTTTTTGTTGCTTTGGGTCCGGGTATAAGTGCAAGGGTTGGTCTGCAAGTGCCGCAGAAACCTTATCCAGAGCTCCATAGGGATTCTCATTGGCGTTCAAACGAATTACATCTTCAGGTCTTATCCCTGCTTTGCGGGCAAGCTCTTCTGATGGGTCAACGCCGTGATAGGTGGCTATTTTGACCATGTGTGGACGCATTAGAGATTGTAGGTTGGGCATAGCGTGATTGGCTCGTAGGCAGGTTATTCGCCGATTATGTATTGACGACGATATTCAGAAGCTGCTGCGTGTCCTTGTAAACCTTCAAGTTTGGCCAGCAATTCGGCATGTTGTGAAAGTTCTAAGAATGTAGCTTCGTTAAATGTTAGTACTGGCGTGACGCGAATGAAATCGCGTACCGATAAAGCTGATGAGAACCGAGCGGTGCCTCCTGTCGGCATTACGTGGGATGGACCGGCAATGTAATCAGCCATTATTTCTGCCGACCACTCACCTACGAACAGTCCACCGGCGTTCTTGACTTTATCGATCAATTTGTCCGCATCTGTCGTCAATATACACAGGTGTTCAGGTGCGGCTGAGTTTGCGACGTCAATTGCTTCGGCCGTATTATTGACGATCACGGCCACCCCGCGATTTGTGAAGGCGGAGCGCGCTATTTCACCTCTCGGGAGATATTTCAACTGGCGATCGATTTCAGTTTCAGTGTTGATAACAATTTCCTCGGACAGTGCCACTAAAATGGGCATTGCCAGTGGATCGTGTTCAGCTTGTGCAATCAGATCCGAAGCAGTGAAACTAGGTTTAGCGGAATCGTCAGCGATCACCATAGTTTCGGTTGGACCATATAAACCATCAATCCCGACGTCCCCGTAAACCAGTTTTTTCGCAGCTGTAACCCAGACGTTGCCTGGGCCACAAATTAAATCTACTGCAGGCACAGTTTCTGTACCGTATGCCATAGCAGCTATAGCCTGCGCACCACCTATCGTGAACACACGTGTTGCTCCGGCGATCTTCGCAGCGGTCAGAACAGCTGGATGTGGAGTTGAGTTTCCCGTAGCCGGCGTTACAACGATTATCTCTTCTACGCCTGCGACTTGTGCCGGAACAACCGTCATAATTACAGTTGATGCCAATGGTGCGGTTCCTGCAGGTACGTATGCAGCCACTGAATTTAATGGCGTGACTCTCTCTCCTAAATTCCGTTTGCTGTCGCTCCAGCTTTTTGGAAGCGCTCTGCTCTGGAAAGTACGAACTTGCTCTACTGCGATCTCAAGCGCTGATACGGATTTTGGATCGAGATTTTCAAATGCTGAATCTATTTTGGATTGGGGGACTTCAAATGATTTAGGTGGTGAACCATCTAATGCCGTGATAATTCGTCGTAGCCCTTGGTCGCCTTCTGATCGGATGATTTCAATTACCTTGAGTGCAAATTCGTTGGGCGGCAACTTGGTCGCAAACAGTCCATTCCCGTCCGATAAAGTTGACTCCACTGACATATTGCGCTCGCGCTGAAAATATTCGACGCCAGCGACCGCACCAATTATTCGTTTCACCTGTTTTGTACCGATTCTGAAAAAGGTTTTATATTTTCAATTAATCGTTTGTACGAATCATACAACTCACGCTGTTGTATCGGCTGTGGCTCAGTTTCGCTTTCTGACTGACCTTCGATTTTGGCGGATATGCTCTGATTGTCTCTGGTCCGAAGATTAGCATCGATCTTTCCCAAGATTTCACGGATGTTCTGTAGTTTATTTTGATCATTGGCCAAGGTTCGAGCGTTGCCGACCATGACAGATTGTGATTCCATCACCGTTCCGTCGATGAGTATTCTCAGGTCGTTTTCACGTAGCGTTCTGCCAGTTGCTGTGATGTCTGCAATGACGTCGGCATAGCCAATGACTGGAGCCGCTTCTAATCCACCCGAAACGTGGACCATTGAGACATAGTTAACATCATTTTGGTTCAAGAATCGTTTCACTAATCGTTGATACTTAGATGCTATTCGAAGGTCACGTCCTTTCGATCTAAATTCAAGAGCGATATCTGCCAGGTCGGCCATGCTTGTAACGTCTAGCCAGGCATCAGGCACTGCAATCACAAGCTTGGAATTACCGAAACCTAAATCTTTGTGGATTAAAACGGTTTCTCCGCGTTCCAAACGCGATTCATAAAACCGATCCAAGCCAACGATTCCGATGTCTGCACTGCCGCCATCGATCTCGATAGTTATATCTGACTGACGCTGGAACAGCACGTCCACTCCCGGTAGCTGCGGGACGTCAGCTGTATACCTGCGTGAGTTAGCTCGTCGGATACTCAGGCCACAGTCGGAAAAGAGTTTTGACGTGCCTTCAAACAGAGCACCAGTAGATGGTAATGCTAATCGAAGGTTACTCATCTGCCCTCCCCTTTTGCCTGCACAGATGAGCTTGGTGTGCCATAGTCCTTGTATTCAACTGCCGCTCGCTTACCTGTGGCACGGAGTTCGCGAGCTTCCTTTACAGCTGACTGAACAGACCCACAATTTTCGGATGAGACGAAATAGGTTTTATCGCCTGAGTTGCTGAATCGCTGGCATGCGACTACTGCGTCAAGGTTGTAAGCAAATCCCAGTGAAGGGAAATCGCAATCATATCCAAGTGCTCGCGTCAGTCCATCGTAACGACCGCCACCGCCGAGTGTTTGGTGTGATTCACTATTGTTATCGTTGGAGTAAATGTCGAAAATCATGCCGGTGTAATAAGTAATTCCACGGGCCAGTCCGAAATCTATATTGATCTGCTCTATCTGCACACCTTCCACTTGTGCAGATGAGACCACATCAGCGCAACTCGAAATGATAGCGGAATCCACACCACTGTCTGATAATACTTTTTCTGCGGTCTCGAGGGCTTTTTCTGCAGTTCCATTTACTTGCGTAATTGCAGATAGCATTTGTAGCGCTTTCTTGAAGTTATCTGGGTCGTCAGCCTGAGACAATTTTTTAGATAGTCGTTCCACAATGTCGTCTACAGTTCGCGGGCCTATATTTTGCCCGAATGGTCCGACAATACCATTCGATAACACCCGCTCAATTTTCTGCGCTATTTGCGCCCTATCACTGGAAGCTTGAGCCTCCCCGACTGCAGTTTCGGCAATAAATCCGAGGGTTTCAGCCTTCTCTAAAACTGAATTTGCCTCGCCTTTCTTGAGTTCGGAAATATTGTTGATTAAGAATAACTTGGCTCGTTCGGATAAATCGAAGGCTGCAAGAGCTTTTGAAATGGCACCGACATGCCCCACGACGACTCTTGTGTCTGCGATTTCAAGAGCATTGAGTCCTTCAAGGGACATTGCAATTATCTCGCCATCAGCATCAGGTGCCGGTGGACCGATTAGCTCAGCTCCTAGTTGTGTGAACTGGCGTGTTTTTACACCATCTTCGTCTTCAGGCCCGGCGTACCGAAATACCGGCCCGTCATACATGATGCGAACGGCACTGTTCCCTGTCATATTATTGATGATTTTGCGGAGGATTGCAGCAGTGAATTCAGGTCGAAGGCTGACTTCATATCCGCCGGGTTCGGTGAATCCGTAAAGCCGGGAAGATAGTGTACCTCCAGATTTGCGAAGATATAATTCGGTTTGTTCTAGGATTGGGGTTTCAGCTCGATCGTAGCCGCGTAAACCGAAGACTGAGCGTAACTTTGTTATCGCATTGTCGCGTTGAGCGAGTTCAGACGGCCCTGCATCCTGCATGTTAGGCAGCCGACGGATCGGGTCATAGTTAGAAGTCATTTTGGTTAGATAATTATGAACGGTGCTACGGACGTAGTTAGAAGATCTGGCATTAATTCTAATCGAGTTTGCGTCGTTCGCCTCGATGTACAAATGCAAGTACTCCCATTTTCAGCTATCAGCTAATTATTGAATTTAATAGATATTTCATAAAACCGTTAGTGATCAGAATGCTTTTTTAAATAATCGGGGAGTAATCGCATGCCCGCTGTATGAACCATGTGTAACCAAATAATGTGTCTACAAATCGGATGAGTGCGGACTCTGAAAAAACCCACTTGGAAAGAGTGGGAATATGCCTGTTGCTGTTACATCAGTAGCGGTTAACTCGATTCAGTCGTCGAATCTCCAGATGCGTGCAGCGGTTTTGCCGAGCACCCAGTCGATATCATCGGACTTCGCAAAT
>ERZ651768.984-NODE-984-length-21166-cov-7.776708_pt1 | contig 21166 bp, 17 predicted proteins | sample MGYA00514754_ERZ651768 | MGnify/ENA metagenome assembly ERZ651768
CGCGGACCTCTCCAGCCTATTGTTGATATGGTGCCAAATAACTTTTTTTCATCAGCTTCCAGCAATCGAAATATGCTCCAAGTTGTATTCGTGGCCATATTTGTTGGTATCGGACTCATCCAGATTCCGAAGGATAAAGGGAAACCTGTTCTGGACTTTTTTGAAGGGTTAAACGATGTGGTAATCAAGCTAGTGGACCTGATTATGTTTATGGCACCCATTGGTGTTTTTGCTTTGATTGCCCAGACTATTAACAAGGTTGCAGGAGATGACCCATCCCAGGTCCTGGAATTACTGGGTGCTCTTGGTTTTTACATGTTTGCTGTTATTCTAGGTTTGATTGCTCATGCGGCCATTACCTATACCGGACTATTAAAGACCATGACAAAAATGCCATTAAATGTGTTTTACAAAGGTATAGCCCCAGCACAATTGCTTGCATTTTCGACTAGCTCTAGTGGCGCAACACTACCCGTAACCATGGAACGGTGTGAAGATGAACTGGGGGTTTCTGAAGAAGTTTCCTCTTTCGTTTTGCCTCTAGGTGCTACAGTCAATATGGATGGAACAGCCCTGTATCAGGCCGTTGCTGCTGTGTTTATTGCTCAAACCCTTGGTATGGATCTGGATCTGGGTGCCCAACTAACCATTATCTTGACTGCTGTCCTAGCGTCCATTGGTACTGCAGCGGTTCCAGGTGCCGGTATCATCATGCTGGTGATCATTTTAGAAGCGGTAGGGGTCCCCAGCGCAGGAATCGCTCTCATTTTAGGGGTTGACAGGATCCTGGATATGATGCGAACCGTTGTTAATATAACAGGAGATGCATCCGTGGCTGTGATTGTGGCCAGTTCAGAAGATCAACTAACTATTCCTACAAAATAGTTTTATTAAGCATATAGCAAGTGATTTTTTGAATATAGCAGGGAAATAATTAGAGTGTCCGTTCGGCAAAAAACTGGTATCGCATTGGGTTTATTTGTCTTTGTAATACTTTTACTTCTCCCAGTGCCGGAGGATATGAATCCCAAAGCCATGAGAGCCGCAGCCGTTTCGATGCTGATGTTCATATTTTGAGTTACAGAAGCAATCTCAATATTTTCTACCGCATTTATTCCTGTTGCTCTATTGCCCATTAATGGGTGTACTAAATGCTAATCATATTGCTGCTAGCTATGGGCATCATATTGTATTGCTGATTCTAGGAGCTTTCTTTGTAGCCAAAGCGATTAAAACGAATAATTTGCATAAACGTATTGCTCTTTTCACCATACTATTGATCGGCACCAGCATGAAAGAAATATTTCCGGGCTTAGAGATCATCCTGAGGTTACTATTATCCTACGAATTATGCAGGCAGTAGACTAACCTCGGTTATAATGCGGACAATAGTGAAAGTGAACAGTAACAGCAATGTGTATAGGATAATGGCTAAAAGTGATGGAGAAACCTTATTCATAAGACAGTATGCATGTTTAACTTTCTATCTGGATTTTTTTAAGCAATAAAAACATATGAATCGACCTCTGGATGGTATTCGCGTAGTGGCCTTGGAGCAGTATATGAGCGGCCCCTACTGCTCTATGCTCCTGGCTGATGCCGGCGCGGAAGTAATCAAGATAGAACGGCCGGGTTTGGGAGATCCACGGCGTTCGATCCCTCCCTTCGCCGAAAAAGGCGAGAAAAAAAAGGCCGGCGGATTCATGGCTTACAACCGCAACAAGAAAAGCCTTGCTCTGAACATAGGACCTGACAGCGGGAAAAAAGTGTTTTTAGATCTGGTGGAAAAAGCCGACGTGGTGGTGGAAAACCTGCGTCCCGGAAGTGTAGATAAAATGGGCATGGGATATGATACCCTTAAAAAGATCAATCCAGAATTGATCTACGCCGCCATATCAGGATTTGGCAGACTTGATGGATTTAAGGGTCCCGATTCTCACCGTCCGGCCTTTGATATTGTAGCTGAGGCCATGAGCGGCATTATGAACCTGGTGGGATATGACGATAAACCGCCCAGCTGGACAATTTACGGTATGGCCGATATCTACAGTGGCCTCTGTACAGCCTATGGCATTATGCAGGCCCTTTTCATGAGAGAGCGGACAGGCAGGGGACAATTCGTGGACAGTTCCATGCTGGATAATATGGTCTCTCTGAATGAGCGTATGGTTATGCTTTATTCCATCACCGGCATGGAACCCAAACGCGGCCAACTGAAACATTTATTCCCTCGGGGAGCATTTCCGTGTCAAGACGGCTATATCGCACTTAATGTCCCTGATGACCTGGTATGGGCGAAGCTTTGCAGGGTGATGGAAAGGGAGGATTTAATTCAAGATGAAAAAAGTAAAACTGGAACTGCACGCGCTTCCAATTCTGATAAATTGACCCCGATTATTGAAAACTGGATGAAAGAACGAACCAGAGAGAAAGCTGAAAATATTTTAAACAAAAATGGTGTCCCCGTAGGGCCGGTTTATACAGCAAGAGACGTTTTCGAATCAAAACAGGTCCAGGCGCGGAAGGGCCTGGTGGATATTGATGACCCCAAGGTGGGGCTCCACCAGTTTGCCCGGACACCTATTCATCTATCAGCAGCCCCAGAAATTCCCGCCAGACCCGCACCGGAACTGGGCCAGGATACAGAAGAAATTCTATCAACACTGTTAGGGTATGCTGAAGAAAAGATTAACGAATTACAGAAAAATGAAATTATTCAGATTTATCAGGGTTAGCGTTTATATAATCTTAATTCAATCCAGGCTGATATTTTCCGCCAGTTCTGATCCCGTATTCGGTGAAAACGGCATGGTGGTCTCCGCCAGCCACCAGGCTTCCGAAGCCGGTGTCGAGATCTTGAAAAAAGGCGGAAATGCTGTTGATGCTGCAGTGACTGTTGGGTTCGTATTGGCGGTTACATCATCTGCCAACGGAAATATTGGCGGTGGTGGTTTTATGGTTTCAGCCTTGTCCGACGGCAGTGTTTTTTCACTGGATTACCGGGAGAAAGCACCGGCAGCCGCCCACCGCGACATGTACCTCGATCCTGATGGTGATATTGTTGAGGGGATGTCCCTCTATAGCCGTGCCGCAAGCGGCGTTCCAGGGAGCGTAGACGGCCTGTTAAAAGCTCTGGCAGATTACGGCTCTGGTAATATAAACCGCCGGCAAGCCCTAGCTCCCGCCATTCGCCTGGCGGAAAAAGGATTTATTCTTTCTCATTATGAAGCTACAAGATTAAATCATAACAAGGACCTTTTTAAACAAAATGAAGCAGCGGCAGAAATATTCGTTCGCAAGGACGGCAGATCCTGGCAGGCTGGAGATCGATTGCTCCAGGCGGACCTGGCCAGAACACTGAAACGAATCAGCAAGCATGGACGGGATGGATTTTACAGGGGGCATGTTGCTGACTTGATCGTAGCTGAGATGAAACGCGGGAATGGCTTAATTTCCCACGAAGATCTGAAAAATTATTCCTCTGTCTACCGCACACCGGTAACCGGTTCTTTCCATGAATATGGCATTTTATCCATGGGACCTCCAAGCTCCGGAGGTGCATTGCTGGTCAACATGATGAATATGCTGGAAAATTATACTCTGGATACTCTGGGCTGGAATTCTTCTGATTATGTACACCTGCTCACAGAAATTGAGCGCAGGGCATACGCGGATCGTGCAGAACATTTCGGTGACCCGGAGTATTGGGCAGTCCCAATGGAAATGCTCACCTCCAAAACCTATGCCGCATCCCGGACCGGGGACATATCCATGAACAAAGCCACACCCAGTTCTGCAGTTTCTGCCAGTGAACCTTTCGGCTATGAAAGCAGGGAAACGACTCATTATTCTGTGGTGGACAAAGAGGGCAATGCTGTCAGCGTTACCACAACCATAAACCTGAGTTACGGAGGTGGGCACCTTGTGGCTGGTGCGGGGTTTTTTCTAAACAATGAAATGGATGATTTTTCCGCCAAACCGGGTGTGCCCAATGCCTACGAGCTTGTAGGCAGTGATGCCAATTCCATTCAACCCGGAAAACGACCCTTAAGCTCTATGACTCCAACAATTGTCTTAAAAAACAAGAAACCATTCCTGGTCATTGGCTCCCCGGGAGGGTCAACCATCATTACCACAACCATGCAGGTGATTTTAAACGTGGTCGTATTTGGCATGGATATCAAGGAGGCTGTTTCCTCTCCGCGATTTCACTCCCAATGGTTGCCCGATGTGATCATGACGGAACCACGGGGATTGTCAAAGGATGTGATAAAAAACCTTGTATCAAGAGGGCACACTTTAACCCCTTATCGTTGGGGCTATATCGGGGAAGCCAATGGAATTCTTATTGGTGAAAATGGATTTTATGGTGGCGGAGATACCCGAGGAGAAACAAGTTCCGCAGGATATTAGTCAGTAATGAAACTCACTCCCACCGATAAATTCACGCAGGATTGAAATCCCTGGGACATGCTCCTTATCCACTTCCTCGAAAAAAGACATCAGCATAAACAGCCGCTGAGCCTCGGGCTCGCTCATTTCTTCCATAACCGGTTTCAATATTTTTGCAATCGCGGGCAATTCATACACCAAGGATGAGTTAAACATATAGTCAGCCTTATCCTGAAAAGGAAAAATATTATTTTCTTCGCCTAATCGAACATTGGGCCATTGTTCCAGCGTTTCTTCCGGCGAATAACCTCTATACTTATAATCCCGGACAATCCTACGCAAAAGGCGGTTGTCGGATATGGACATCCGATGATGATCATCAATATTTAACTGGGTGATTGCACTGATATAGATCCTGGCCATATGATCCTGCCCAAACTTTTCGGAAAATGCTGGATTCAACCCATGTATCCCTTCCAAGAGCACAAGATCCCATTCACCCAGTGTAATTTTTTCATCCAGATCCACACCCTGTCCTGTTTCAAAATCAAACTTTCTATGGGGAATGGGTTCACCAGAAAGAAGTTTTTCCAGTCGGCCGCACAACAGAGCTGTATTCAAAGCTGCTATGGATTCAAAATCCTGCTTCCCTTGTGGGTCCTTAGGCAGGTCATCCCGATCAATAAAATAATCATCCATGGAAATCATGGGGGTTTGAAAACCATGCACCCTGAATTGAATCCTCAGCCTTTTGGCAAAGGTCGTTTTCCCAGAGGAGGAGGGACCGGCAACACAGATGATTCTCTTCTCCGGGAATCCTTGCACAATACTATTCGCGATCAGGCTGATTTTATTTTCATGAAAACCTTCAGCCACCCACATCAATTCCTGTATTTTGCCATTCCGGATAGTATTATTCAACTCATGGATGGTCGAAACATTGAGAATACTGCCCCACTGTTCGTGTTCCTCGATCACAGAGAATAGCTTTGGCCTATCCTGAAAAGAAGGTACTGATTCCGGGGAAAGGGGTGTGGGTATGCGCAGCAGCATACCAGCCCTGTACGATCGCAGTTGGAACGGAAGCAGCCGAGGCATATTTTTCTCTATGGGTTCAATTCGAATATCCCGGTATCCATCCAGCGCAATAATTGGAATCTTATCTCCACTCCATTTTTTTATTATCTCAATTTTTGCCTGGTCGTTTTTCTTATAGAGATATTCAAGGAAAGATGCCCGTGATTCCACCTCGTGCTGAATGTTTCTGGATTGAATGATTTCTCGGATGGCTGTATCCAGTCTTTTAACAACATCTTCAGAAATTTCTTCCCAATTATTATCGTGGCAATATAAACCATCCCCAAAAGAATGCTCTATGATCAGTGTTCTGCCAGGAAACAAATCCTTATAAACTTTACCCAGTAAAAATGCCAGGGATGCCTGCTTTTTAGAAAGTTCATACAGTATCATTTATCACCACCGGGTTTAGATTTGTTTCCAGATCTCAGTTCTACTAAATACCTTTCCCAAAAGACAATTTATCTTTACCTGAACGAACAAAATCTCTATAATGACAAGAAAGATGACTTTCCTAGCCAAGAATATCCTCCACCAGGTGAAGATAAACGGATGTTCCCACTGATAATGCACTTTCATCCATATTAAAGTGAGAGCAATGATGGGGCGTGCTAAACTGCCTCTGTCCATCGGGTGCGGAACCAACAAAGAAAAAACATCCAGGAACCTTTTGGAGATAATATGAAAAGTCTTCTCCGCCCATGGATAAATAAGGCTCCCCTGCACCCGGACCCACAACTTTTCCTGCGGCTTGTAATACCTTTTTCACTGGACCGGCATGATTAATGGTCGGGGGATAACCATCTGTATAATTGAACGTGATCTCAGCACCAAACGATTTGGCAATACCATCGATGATCTCCTGCATCCGCCGCTGTATCATGGAGCGGTTCTCCTTGGTATAAGCCCTTGTTGTTCCCGCCAGCCGAACTTTATCAGCAATAATATTGAAATTATGACCTCCGTTGATCTCCCCGATAGTGATGACAGTACTCTCCAGCGGATTGGTATTCCGGCTGACAATGGTCTGCAAAGCTTGAATCAAATGAGCAGCTACAATCACGGCGTCCACAGTCCCCTGGGGTGTTGCACCATGTCCACCAACCCCCTTGATAATGATATCGAACAAATCTGCCGCCGCTAGAATGGGTCCTTCTTTTGCCCCAACCTCGCCCACGGGTTGATAATTCCAGACATGGATTCCATAGATCTCATCTACCCCTTCCAGGCAGCCGTCTTCGATCATATAACGGGCGCCGCCCTCGCCCTCTTCGGCGGGCTGGAAGATGAATCGAATTGTTCCAGTCAGTTCTTTATCCATTTGAGACAGGATTTTTGCCGCACCCAGAAGCATGGCCATGTGACCGTCATGTCCGCAGGCATGCATGACTCCATCGTGCTTTGATGAGAATGACAGGCCGCTTGTTTCCTGCATTGGCAATGCATCCATGTCTGCCCGCAGGGCGATAGTTGGCCCCTCACCAAAGTTCAAATCTGCGGTAACACCTGTTTTGCCTACACCTGTTTTTGGCGACATGCCGAAGGAGATGAGCGTTTCGGCAATGATACTGGATGTACGGTGCTCCTCAAATCCCAATTCGGGGTATTGATGAAAATCTCTGCGCCATTGAATAAGAATATCTTTAATGGCTTCAACTTCGGGTCTGATATTCATGATTTAAATCCTTTTGGTAATTGTAAAATTAAATAGGTTGAATTTTATATGCAGTTAAACACCAATTAAATACTATTATCCGGTTTTGGTTGCCAGCTGGCCACACCCGGCATCAATTCCCACACCCTTACTCCAGCGCACCGTTACCGGGAAAGGTGCTTTTTTCAATGCAGACAGGAATGTTTGAATTTTTTCATCGCCTGGCCGGGCATAGACCCCTCCGGTCTCATTATAGGGAATAACATTCAATTTGCAGTTAATAGGCGACAGCATTTCCTGCAGGCGCTGAGCATCCTCAATTTTCTCGTTGATATCTTTAATGAGCACATATTCAAAGGTAACCCGGGTCTTATTTTCCCGGGTATAACAAGTGGCTGCTGCAAGCAGTTCCTCCAAAGGCTGAGCCGCAGAGATAGGCATGGTTCTTAACCTCTGTTCCTGTGTGGATCCATTTAGACTGATCGCCAGTTTATATTTGTGCGCTTCAGCGGTGAATTGCTTTATTTTTGGTATGATGCCGGCGGTGGAAATGGTGATCCGTTTTGCCCCCATATTTATTCCGTCAGGATCATGAAGCAGATCCGCAGCTGCAATAACATTTTTATAATTCAAGAGTGGTTCGCCCATGCCCATAAAAACAACATTGGTAACTGGGCCAGCACTTAATTTTTTCAACTGCAGAAATTGATCCACAATTTCACCGGCTGATAAATTCTGAATAAAACCCATTGCAGCAGTGGCGCAGAAATCGCAGTTCACTGCGCAGCCCACCTGTGTGGAAATGCAAATTGTGGTTCGATCCTTTTCTTTCATGAAAACAGATTCTATTTGATTCCCGTCCTGTAGCTGGAAAAGGATTTTTTTTGTCTGTTTTGAGCCTGAATCAGATTGCGTAACCTGGACCAAAGGATGTACAATTGCAGATTTCTTTACTTGCTCGCGAAACAAAGTAGGTAAATCCGTCATTTCATCGATTATATCATTTTTCTGATGGTACAGCCAGTCAAATAATTGCCTGCCCCGGTAAGATTGCTCGCCCAATGACTCTGCAAATAATTCCAGCTGCGTTTTGGACTGCCCCACAAGGACTTGATATTCAAGATTCCGGGGATGGTTCATGATCAGGAATTTCCCATCCCTGCTGCGATTCTCAAATGCCAAATACGGAGTTAATTATTTTGAAACAAGCAATTGGTTTTCGCGTTGGTTAATCACTTTTACGGCGGATTGTAGTGCGGTAAGTTTTGCCCCATTCACCCTTATAATTCATAACATAAAAACTATCGTATGACTGAAACAACCCAGGATCTTGCAATCCTTGAAAAACTGAAAGATTCACAGAATCGATTTTTTAATGAAATAGGTAAAGTGGTCATTGGCCAGAGGGAAATTCTTGACCATATGCTGATTGCCCTGTTATCCAGGGGCCATACTCTGCTTGTAGGGGTACCCGGCCTGGCCAAAACATTGCTGATCAAATCTCTGGCAGATGTATTGGATTTATCCTTTAAGCGCATTCAATTCACGCCGGATTTGATGCCCAGTGACATTACCGGAACTGAACTGATCGATATTGACCCCAATACAGATCAGAGATCCTTCCGCTTTTATAAGGGGCCGGTCTTTGGCAATATCATCCTGGCTGATGAGATCAATCGAACCCCTCCCAAAACCCAGGCAGCCCTGCTGGAAGCCATGCAAGAGCATAAAGTCACTGCCGCTGGCCATACCTATGGATTGGAGGAGCCGTTTTTTGTCATGGCCACCCAGAATCCCATTGAACAGGAAGGCACATACCCGTTGCCGGAAGCGCAGTTGGACAGATTTATGTTTAACCTGAAGATTGATTACCCCACGACAGGTGAAGAAATAGAAATTGTTCAAAGTACCACCGCCAGTGTACCGCTGGAATTGGGCAAAGTCATGTCAATTCGTGAAATTTTGTCCTATCAGGATCTGGTACTTCGCGTGCCCATCGCAGAAAATGTCATCGAATTTGCCGTAAACCTGGTGTCTGCGACACGGTCAAAAAATGAATTCTCGCCAGATTTTATCCGGCAGTGGGTAGACTGGGGCGCAGGCCCCCGGGCTTCCCAGTACCTTGTATTGGGTGCAAAGGCCAAAGCCCTTCTGGATGGACGTCCCACCCCGGACATCAGTGATATTCGCGAACTGACATTGCCTGTTCTTCGTCACCGGGTTTTACCGAATTTTAATGCCGAAGCGGAAGGCATGAAAGTGGATGATATTCTTAACCAGTTATTGGATCATTTTGCTGAATAGACATGGGCCTGGAATCCGATAAAAGGAAATTCCTGCAGCCGGAAACGGTGGCTCTATTAAATTCCATGGCTTTGCGTGCCAGGATGATTGTAGAGGGGTATATCATTGGTCACCACCGCAGCCCTTATCATGGCTTCAGTGTGGAATTTGCAGAGCACCGCGCTTACGGGTCTGGGGATGAAATTCGCCATATCGACTGGCGGCTCTACGGAAAAACGGACCGTCTGTATGTAAAACGATATGAGGAGGAAACCAACCTCCGTTCCCATCTGATCTTGGATACCAGCCGTTCAATGCAGTATACGAGCGGTGAGGTAACAAAGCTGCAATACGGAAATTATCTGGTTGCAGCATTGTCTTATTTAATGATCAATCAGCAAGATGCCGCCGGCCTGGCTCAGTTTGATGACAAGCTTCGAAGTTTTATTCATCCCAAGTCCACTCCCGGTCATTTGAACACACTTCTTTCCCGCCTAGATGATGAGACGGCGGGTAAGGACACTCAAATTGAACCTGTACTGCATAAAATGGCGGAACGAATAAAAAAACGCGGGCTGGTCGTATTGATCTCAGACTTGTTTGATGACCCAGAGAATATCATGTCCGGCTTGAAACACTTTCGCCATAACAAACAGGAGGTGATCGTATTTCATATTCTGGATCGCAAAGAACTGGAGTTTGATTTCAACAGCAGGACCAAGTTCCTGGATATGGAAACGGGAGAGGAGATCACCACCGAACCCTGGCATATACGATCTAATTACAATGATCTGATCAAGGATCTCCAGGATTATTACCGGTCCGAATGCCGGCAGCACCGCATCGATTATGTATGCCTATTTACAGATCAAAACCTGGATATCGGACTTACGGAATATTTAAATAAACGGAAAAAACTGGGCTAAAATAATAAATTATTCTCCCTCGGCTACATCTCTTTTATAACGGAGCAGTTCCAGCTGCTTTTTATATTTGGCACTATTATCGATATCAACCATCATCACCGATTTAATTTTCTTTTCCGCTTTGCGGTACCAGCGGGCAGCCTTCTCTGGATCTTTTTCAAACCCCTCAGATCCATTCAGGTATTTATCTCCCAGTCCCTCATAGGTACCGGCTATTCCCAAGGCAGCTTCATAATCTTCTTCATTTAAGAAATGCGCCTCCTCAAAAGCTTTTTCAGCCCCCTCATAATTCTGCATCTGACTATGGATCACGCCTAGATTAAAAAATAGGTCTGCTTTCACAATTTTATCTTCCTCATTGGCGATGGCATTTTCAAATACCTGGATGGATTTTTCTTTATTGTCCATATCATAGTAGAGAGAGGCTAGTTCCCGCAGGACTTTACTGTTGGAAGGGTTGATTGCTGTTGCTTTTTCGTATAAAGGCAGGATTTCATCCGTTGTACCTCCGGCGCGGGAAATAATCTGTCCGGCAGCGAAATTGGCCTCAAAACTCTCCGGATTTTTCTCTACAGCTGTCAGGGCAGCATATTTTGCTGCTTCCTTATCCCCTAAGTCAAAATAGCACTTTGCCAGTGTTGAATAAGTATTAGCATCAGAAGGTTTGATTAAGGCAGCGTTCTGGAAATGCTCAATGGCTTTTTCCAGGAATTTTTCTTTATTCTCCGCATCATTTTCGATATTCTTGAACTGTTCAACTCCCTTATTAAATTCATTCGCCCAGTAATGCTCTTTGTAATTGTTGACAGCCTCTTTCACCGGCAGAAATGTACCTCGAACCTCTACGGCTTTCTCGGGGTTTAAAGCCATTGCCTGGTCAAACAGTTCATTCATCTTTTTCCACTCCCCATCCCTGGCATGGATTTCCACTGCCAGGACAACCGGTATTTCGGGATTATCTGGCTCTACGGCCATGGCTTTCGGGAGCCATTCAGCTGCTTTGACAAAATCCTGCTGCTGGATGGCCAGTTTTGCTGTGGTGTATTCCTGGCTGGAGCAGGAAAAAATTATCATGGCCAATACTCCAATAATGAATAGGAATATTCTTTGTGTGTTTAACATATTATCCTCATTTAAACCAAATATTTCTCTCTATTAAATTACCCGATTATTGTCTGACGGTTCAAGCGGTTGTACAGCCAAAATATTATTACTGTAAAATTTGTAATTTAAATCAGTGTTGAAAGTTTGACTTCAGGGCGTGCGCCAAAATGGGAAATAATCTCCGCGCTGGCAATGGAACCATATTGTCCGCACTCTTCCAGGGATTTCCCTTTTGCCAATCCAAAGAGAAACCCAGCCGCATATAAATCTCCAGCCCCCGTTACATCGACGACTTTCGATACTGGCTTCGCTTCGATTTCAATCACTGCATCATTATGAATGATTAAGGACCCCTTCTCGCCGATTGTAATTACAGCAATAATACCCAGAGACTTAGCGTAGGTAATTGCTTTATCTATATTGGATGTTTCTGCCATAGAGCATATTTCATCTCCATTTGCAAAAATAATATCAACATCATTCTCAATAAGCTGCTTAAATGATTCACGATGACGATCAATACAGAATTGATCCGAAAGGGTGAGGGCAATTTGTTGTTGATCTGCCTTACACAAATCAACCATTTTTTTCATTGCCTTTTTGGCATTTTCATTGTCCCATAAATACCCTTCCAAGTAAGCCAACTGATGACCTTTTAAATCTTGTTCTTTAATATCCTCTGGTCCAATCAACGTCCCTGCTCCTAAAAAGGTAGCCATTGTCCGGGTCCCATCCTTTTCCACAAACAATGTGCAGCACCCTGTTGGTGTAGTCGAGGATGTGTATCCTAAAGGGAACTTTAATCCTCCTCCTGTCATATCCTCCATCAGAAACTGACCTATTGCATCATCTTTGATTTTGCCAATAAAACTTCCATTCCCTTCAAAGGAGGTGACACCGAACATCGTATTCCCAACCGACCCGCCGCCGATCATTTCTTGAACGGTATATGAGCGGTGGAGGAATTCTTTTTGGTCCTCATCAATAAGATTCATGGAATCCCGTATAAGACCGTTTTTTTCTACTTCTTCTCGCGTAGCAGATACAATTGCGTCTACCATAGCATTGCCAATACCAATGATATCAAGTTTGGTTTTCATATTTTATTGTTATAAACCATGGTTATTTTTTTCGGACATGGATTGTTTCGATACTATCCAGGGATATGAAACCAAAAACGAATTTATTAGATTGATCCATAAGGGCCGGTAGTTTACAAGAATCCTGCTGCCATCCCAATGCGAATTTTGGGGCCGTTTTTTACTAAATTTCTTATCTTGCCATAAAGTTTTATCGAAATGTATATTTAATGCTATGCTTGGAAAAACCTTTGCTATCATTACGGATATTCATTCCAATCTGGCGTCCCTGAACAAGGCCCTGGCCCTCATTGCAGACCGGGAGCAGGTGGATCAAATGATTTGCCTGGGGGATTGTTTCTCTCTGGGTCCAGAGCCTGAAAAAATACTGGAGATACTCCAGAATTTCCCTGACTGTATTTTTATCCGGGGTAATCATGATCGTTATTTGATTGAGAGAATCTGGGAAGATGAATTACCATCTTTGGAAGGTATGGATCCTTATGATCCCATATGCAAAGCAATCGTTCAAAATGAAAAATGGACTGCCGAAAAAATTGGCGATGAGGGAATCGATTTTGTCCAAAATATGAAAATAGCCTACAGGGAAATTATTGGCAACACCCTGGTGGAATTTACCCATGCCTGGTACCAGCGGGATGATAAGCCTCCAACCGTGGCGGAAGCTCTTCATTGGCGAGACAATGTGATCCAGCAAAACCCGGAAGTTGAAAAAGTGGTTTTTGTCCATGGACATGTACATGTCCCTCGGCACCAAAAGGTAGAAAACCTGACTATCCTGTGCCAGGGTGCCACAGGACTGCCCTTTGACCAGAACAAACGGGGCTCTGTGGCATTTTTAACCTTGAATGAGAAAGTTGATTGGGAAGTCATCCGATACGAATATGACCATAAATCAACTATAAACAGCCTGCAGAAACGAAGGCCACCATTTTATGAAAACCTGTTAAATACGATTGAATTTGCCACCATTCGCAACGACCTTTAGCCAATTATAATATTTATCGCAGTCGTAATTTGAGCGACTGATTTTACTTCCCTATGCCTTACTTTGATCACAGTGCAACTACGCCCGTTCATCCTGATGTTTTGGAATTGATGGCCATAACTCAGCGGGATGTTTACGGGAATCCTTCCAGCGTACATGCCCAGGGCCGAAAGGCAAAATCCATTATAGAAAAAGCCCGCAGGCAGGTGGCCGCAGCCATCGGCGCAAAACCGGACCAGATCATTTTTACCAGCGGCGGCAGTGAATCAAATAATCAGGTGCTGCGGTCTGTGCTGAATATGAATAAAAAACATATCATAGCTACTGCGATTGAGCACCCTGCAATCTTGAACGTCCTGAAATCTCTGGAACAATTTGGAATAAGCCACAATTGTATTTCCGTAGATCCTAACGGCACAATGAACTTCCATGAATTTGAGAATTCAATCCGGGATACAACCGGGCTTATTTCCGTTATGCTGGCCAACAATGAAGTGGGAACCATACAGCCTGTACAGGAAATTGTTAAAACAGCAAAACCGAAATCAATACCAGTTCATACAGATGCTGTACAGTGCCTGGGGAAAATTCCCATTGATGTAGATGAACTTGGTATAGATTATCTCTCCCTGTCAGCCCATAAGTTTTACGGCCCAAAAGGATCGGGCATACTTTATATCAGGGATAAGAAGTTTATTTCGGCGTTGATCATCGGCGGCGGCCAGGAAAATGGTTTGCGGGCCGGTACGGAAAACATAGCATTGATTGCCGGGATGGGTCTGGCTGCAGAAATCGCCACAGCGGATCTGTCCGGCCGCGCCCGGAATCTGACAGACCTGGAGTCACAATTTAAAACAGGGCTAAAGGAATTTTTTCCCAATGCTGTTTTCAACGGCAACAATGTCCACAAACTGCCGGGACTGATCAATGTTTCTTTTCCCGGGTTCAGATCCGATATTCTGGTGGCGAAACTTGATCGTGCCGGTATGGCAGTCTCCAGCGGCTCGGCTTGCGGTTCCGGAATTGTGGAGCCCTCTGATATTTTAAAGGCTATGGGGGTGGAAGATGAGCAAAATACCTCCACCCTGCGCATCAGTTTTGGGAGTACAAATACCGCTGATGAAACAGCGGACCTTTTGTCCGCAATCAATTCCATCATTACTTCCTGATGGAACATGTGATTGTCGGACTCAGCGGCGGCGTGGACAGTGCCGTGGCAGCAGCCCTGCTTGTAGAGCAAGGCTACAGTGCAGAAGGGTTGTTCATGAAGAATTGGGAAGAAGACTCCCAGTATTGCACTTCTGAAAAAGATTACAAAGATGCCCTTCAGGTCTGTGATTCCCTAGGTATTCCGTTAAGGTCTGTTAATTTTTCCAGGGAATACTGGGATAAGGTTTTTAAACATTTCCTGGATGAATACAGGGCTGGCCGTACTCCAAACCCTGACATTCTCTGCAATACGGAGATCAAGTTCAAAGCCTTTCTGGATTACGCGATAGAACTGGGCGCCGATAAAATTGCCACGGGACATTACGCTCGGATCCTAAAGAGCGGAGAATTGCTTAAGTTGGCCCGGGGCACCGACCAAAACAAAGACCAGAGTTATTTTTTATACGGGCTGAACCAAGAGCAACTTTCCCGGGCCTTTTTTCCTATCGGTGACTGGGAAAAAACGACCGTCCGCCAAAAAGCCAGGGAACTGGGGTTTGATAATTATTACAAAAAAGACAGCACCGGTATCTGTTTTATTGGCGAGAGGCATTTTAAGGAATTTTTACAGCGCTACCTTCCGGCCCAGCCGGGAGACATTATCACTCAGGAGGGAAAACCTGTTGGTCAGCATGAGGGGCTGATGTACTATACCATGGGCCAGCGTCAGGGTCTGGGCATCGGCGGCGGGCACGGAACGCTGGAGAAACCCTGGTATGTTCTGGATAAGAAAATGGAAAAAAATATCCTTATCGTCGGTCAGGGACACGATCACCCGGATCTGTACCATCGGTCCCTGAGTTGTTCCCATGTGCATTGGATTACAGGAAAAATTCCGGAATCGGAAACACTTTCGGCAAAAATTCGCTATCGAGCCCAGGATGCTCCCTGCAGAATTGAAACAACTGCAGAACAATCCGTCTCTGTGGTGTTTGAGAAGCCCCAATTTGCCATTGCTCCCGGGCAATCGATTGTATTCTATGAACATGATATCTGCCTGGGCGGCGCAGTCATTGATTCAAGATGGAACTGAAAAAAATAGGAAAATGATTATTCTTCTTTATTTTGGAACAAAGTCTTCTGTATTAAATTTATTTATCGATGCAGTGCATAAATAAACAGATTCTCCCATTATTCATCTTTTTAAGCCTTCTTTTCGGTCAATTCAGAGAAGATGTACCAATCCAGTCTCTACCCTCAAATTTAAATGGAGAGTTAAGCAATACACAGGGGTTATCCTTGTTTGACCCTGCCCGTTTTGATATCCAGCACGGATTTACAATGAGCATGGTAAACCTGGGCGGACGCCCTCTTTCCATGGCAGGGTACACCAGCCACATCAGCTACTGGGCTTCGGATAACCTTGAACTGAATGCAAAAATCATGTTGTTTAACACCATGGGAAAACTTCCTGGCGGCAGTACGGGCGGCATGCAAAACCTGCAGTTGGCTTATGATGCCGGCATCACCTTTAAACCCACGGAAAATTCATTTCTTAAACTTGAACTGCGAACGCACAATAGTCCTTTTTACCGCAACAATTACTATGATTTGAATTATATGGGTTATTCGCTTTACCAAAATAATTTCAGGCATTCTTCCCTCGGGCCAAGGATCCTGGAATAAGTGCCAAGAAAAAAACGGAAGTCAACGAAGCAGTCTAAGAAAAAGCTTCAATCCCAGAATATGACCCTGAACGGAGCTATTGGTATTGTGGGGGTACTGCTTCTTGGGTTTATTATTTCCTTTTCCCGTAATGCATCTCATAGCGGCGTGCCGGTTGAGGTCACTTTCCCGGAAGTGGTGGATCAGCCAAGGCTGGCAGTAGAGGTATTTGAAAAAAACCCGATCCAGGACATCAAAGTAGAAGTACTGAATGGTTGCGGTGTTCAAGGACTGGCAGGAAAAACAGCTGAGTTCTTACGCTTAAAACAAGTGGATGTAGTACGATCAGATGATGCAGATCATCACAATTACCCCAAAACGGTCATCATTCAGCGCAACGAGAATATAGAAAGCCTGAAGCGTGTCTCTGATTCTTTTGGTGTCTTAATGGATGATAAATCAAGGATAAAGATTGTCCCCGATGAAACCTTGGGAGTGGATGTAACTGTTATCCTGGGCAAGGATTATGAATCTTTTCCTGAGTTCAATAGTTTTCTTTCTACCAAACCATAATTGACCAAAAAGTCCCCAGGATCCAAAACCAAGAATCCGCTATTAGATCACATTGCTGATCTGGCTCTGGAAAAAAAAGCAAATGGTGTGGTCAGCCTGGATGTTCGTGGTTTATCATCTATTACGGATCACTATTTGATTTGTTCGGCAGATACAGAACCCCAGGTGAAGGCCATTGCAGACAACATCCGCAGAGGAACGCCGGATAAACCCTGGCATCTGGAAGGATATGAAAAATTAAAATGGGTTCTTTTAGATTATGTGGATCTGGTTGTACATGTCTTCAGGTCGGAAGAGCGGTCCTATTACAACCTAGAAAAATTATGGGCTGATGCCCCGATAATGGAATTCTCAGATGAAGACACTGAAAAAACAACTGACTGATGGTATCCAAACAGCTCTGGAATCTCTGACGTATCCCGGAAAGGATTTTTCATTAGCCCCGCCCAATAATCCTGACTTTGGAAATATTTCCAGTAATATTGCACTTTTATTAGCGAGTGATTTAAAACAGTCTCCTCTGGAAATCGCAAACGCGATTGCCAATGAACTGCAATCAGCTGTTCTGGATCATATTGAATCCATCACCGTTACACCCCCGGGATTCATCAATTTTTTCATTCGAAACTCTTTTTTCCAATCCTCCGTCAAATCAATACGGAAAGCAGGAAACAGTTATGGTAGAGGAATTGTCGGCCGTGGCAAGACTGCAAATGTAGAATTTGTAAGTGCCAACCCCACCGGACCCTTAACGGTCGGGCACGGACGAAATGCCGTACTGGGAGATTCTATTGCCAATATATTGGAATGGAACAGCTATGAGGTTACCCGGGAGTATTATTATAATGACGCCGGACGCCAGATGCACATTCTTGGACAGTCTGTTGAAGCGCGTTATTTCGAACTATGCGGCCGAAAATCCAATTTTCCGGAGGAGGGTTACCAGGGGGAATACATTAAGGAAATTGCCCGGCAGATCCTGGACCGCCGTGGAACCGAACTGGAATCCGGGTTACATCATTTTAAAGATGACGCTGAAAAAGAAATTTTTTCTGATATCAAAAATAGCCTCGAAAAACTCGGAATTCATTTTGATCATTTCGCTAATGAAAAAACGTTCTATGAAAATGGGGCGATTGATCAATTTATATTGGAACTGAAGGAAAAAGACCTGGTCTACGAAAAGGATGGAGCCACCTGGTTCCGCGCTACAACTCTTGGGAAAGACAAAGACAGGGTGTATATCAAAACTAGCGGTGAACCCACCTACCGGGTGCCGGATACAGCCTACCATCGGGACAAACTGGAACGGAAGTTTGACCTTATCGTAGATATCTTCGGTGCAGACCACGCCGACAGCTACCCGGACGTCCTCCTTGCTCTCCAGGCACTGGGCCTGGATACCAGCCCCATAAAAGTTTTGCTTTATCAGTTTGTTACCCTGATGCGGGACGGCGAAAAAGTAAAAATGTCAACCCGCAAGGCTAATTTCGTTACTCTGGATGAACTGATAAATGAATTGGGAGCCGATGTGGTACGCTATTTTTTCATCATGCGCAGCATGAATACCCATCTTGATTTTGACCTGGGTCTTGCGGCCGACCAGTCTGACAAAAATCCAGTATTCTACCTGCAGTATGCCCATGCCCGGATCTGCAATATTATCAAGCACGGGCTAGAGAAGGGGATTAAAGAGACAAGTTCTTTTCAGGATGCTCTCCTGGTCCATGGAGATGAATTAAACCTGATCCGGCACATGGTTCATTTTCCAGAACTCATTGAAACAGCCCATGATACCCTGGAGCCGCAAAATATTGCCAATTACCTGCAGGAACTTGCAGCCCGTTTTCACCGCTTTTATGGTCAGTGCCGGGTGATCACGAAAAATAAGGAATTATCTAAAGCTCGGCTGGGACTTGTAAGCGCTGTGAAAATTATCCTGGGCAACGGCCTGTCTATCCTGGGCATCACAGCGCCGGAGCGCATGTAATGAATACTTTCCTGCAAACAGAATTGCAGTTTTTCACCCTTTGCCTGACAACATTGTTTACACTGATCAATCCCATTGGTATTGCTCCTATCCTGGTGGTTATGACCGAGCGTTTTTCCAAGCCGGAACGAATTATTATTGCCAAACAGGGTACAATAACCGCCTGTCTCATCCTGATTGTTTTTGCGTTCCTGGGCTCGCTTATCTTTAATTTTTTCGCAATTACCATCGAAGCATTTCAGATCATGGGCGGTATTATATTCTTTCGAAGCGGATTGAAAATGCTGGAGGCAAAAGTAGGGCGCTCCCGTACAACACCCCAGGAAGAAATCGAATCGCAGGAAAGCGATGATATCGCTATCAGTCCCATTGGTATCCCTCTTATTGCCGGGCCGGGGGCGATTACAGCAACCATGCTCCTGTCCAGTAAGGTGCCAAATGTCCACAGCTATATCTCCATTGGATTGGCAATCCTTTTGGTACTGTCCCTGGTGTATCTGATATTAAGGAATGGTGACCTGATGATCAATGCCCTGGGGGTTAAAGGCATGAGGATCATCCAGCGTCTCATGGGTCTCATTCTGATGGTAATTGCGGTGCAGTTTGTGACCAACGGGGTAACCACAGTGCTCCAGCCGCTATTGGCCTGAATTATTTCAGTAACAGCATTTTCTGTATGCGGGCTTCTTCTCCCGCCTGCAGGTGAATAAAATACACACCGGAGCTCACTGGTTTTAAGGCAGCATCCTTACCTTGCCAGGTGAATTGATGTCTGCCTGGTTTCATAATCTTTTGATCAATTGCTTTAACCGTTCGGCCCAGCAGGTCATAGATGCGAATGGAGACAGGCCTGGCATTTGGCAGGTCGTACCTGATGGTTGTTTGCCCATTGAACGGGTTTGGATAATTACCGTAAACAGTGAATTTTTCCGGATACAATTCCATGGCAATATTCTCCATTCCGGCAATGATTACCTGCTTATTTTCATTCATGAACCTGTATTGTATCGTGGCATTGAAATATTCCTCATCCGTATTGGGCAGCTGAATGGCGATTGCCGTATCCAATTCCATTCGGTCTGCCATAGAAAACAATTTTATTTGTGAGACAGTGTCTTGCGCAGTAAATAAAAATGTGCCTGGTTTCAGATCGCGCATTCGAAAACGGGCCACATCCAGGTTGGTTTTACCGATCAGGATCTCACCCATATTCAACCCGGAAGGCAGGAAGAATTTCAAGGTGCGCCCGATTACCTTAGGATTTTTGACACCACCGATACGTGCCGCCAGAAGGGTGGTGTCAAAATCAAGAACATGATAGCGCCACTGCCACATCTTGGCAAATGCTTTCAAGTCTTCCATATCCGCTTGGACGTCGGGTCGGGGACGCACATGGGGAGGCTGGCCTGAATAGGGACCAAGGTCCGTATTGGGCCAGTTGCTGTTAAAGGCCAGAATATCCGCTACTGTGATGTCATAATCATCGTCCAAATCACCCCATAAGCGGCTTAAGAATTGCAGCGTGTCAGTTACATAAAGGGTGTTTATTGCAAAGGCACTGTCAATGAATACGGTTACAGTATCGTAACTGGCCAAGGTGTCCTGCCATACGATGGTAATGATTGAATCAGCATAGGCTTCTGTAGACACAAACTGTGTATCTACATTAGAATTAACAGCTACCTTATAAGAATAGATCGGCCGGTTAAATTTTATGGTGATGGTATCCCCTTTTAAGACTGATAAAAACCCGGATGAATCATTCACATCCGGAGTGAAACTTGTAATGAATGGTTCTGAATTGTCAAAATAAACACCATCTGTTCGCGGGATGAAGGACACATTGGTAGCTAGATCCACAGCCCGGATATAGGTGAAATACAGTGTATCCCGCATCAGGTTCAAGTTACGGATAGTAATGCTGTCGGTACTGTCCGTAGAGAACCAGTTCAGGATATTGGTGGTGTCATTCCCGGTGCCAATGGCCAGCTGATAATAATCTATTTCTGTATTATCGGAAAAACCAGACCAGGTGTATTTCAGGAATGTGGAATCTGGGGTATAATCCGCATCCATGATCCACTGTCCGTCTACAATGGATCCAGTATCTGGTCTTGCCAGGTCAATATATATCCCGTCGCCCCAGAGGGTATCCGAGTGATTCCCGGCGGAATCTTCAACAAAAACGCCTATGAAATAATCATTATCATTGACCAGGCTGAGGCCGCCCAGCCCTTTTTTATTCTCACCGCCTGAAGAATTCCA
>ERZ651768.988-NODE-988-length-21098-cov-7.604776_pt1 | contig 21098 bp, 29 predicted proteins | sample MGYA00514754_ERZ651768 | MGnify/ENA metagenome assembly ERZ651768
TAAATAAAAACTTTTTCTAGAAAATTCAAAAAAAAAAAACTTTTTTAATTTTTTTTTTTTTTAAAAATTTTTTCCAGGAAAAAGTTTTTTTTTTTATTTTTCTCTCTCTCTCTCTATTTTACTGAATTTTATTCCATTTTTTTTTCAGTATTTTCAGTATTTTTAAACATTTTTATTACTTCCAGTCTTTTATATATATATTTTCTTTTAAAAAAGAAGATATAAAAGAGTAATATTATTTTTATGAAAGAAGAAGAAAAAAAAATCAGTAAAATTCAGTAAAATTCAGTATTTTTAAATTCAGTAAAAATTCAGTAAAATTCAGTAAAAAATATATAAGAATTATTATATAGTATATAAATAATAATGAATAAAATATTTATTTGTCAATTATGTAATCGACATTTCAATCGTAAATATAATTTAAATCAACACATGAAAAGAAAAAATCCTTGTGTAGTTATAAAACAGAATCTTCCAAAATCTTCCAAAATCTTCCAAAATCTTCCAAAGCCTTCCATTTCCTTCCAAAACCTTCCATTTTCTCCCAAAAATAATAAATCGGTAGAAATGAATGAAAAACGATTTGGTTGCGATTTTTGTAAAAGATCATATAAACATAATTATAATTTGACAAAACATTTAAAAACTTGTAAAGTTAAAAAAGAACAAGAACAAGAACAAGAAATTGACTTTATTAACAACTTTAGGAAATCTGTTGAAATTTCACATACGAGTCTCAGAAATGAAATTTTTAAAATAAAAGAAGAAATGGAAATAATGAATGAAAAACTCGTAATAAATTAGAAGTAATAGATGAGTTATATGATAGAGAAAAAGAAGAAGAAATGAGAAGAATAAAATATTAAATTAAGTTAAATTTAATTAAAATAATTTAATATATAATGTTATATGTTTAAAATTCGTCTTTCTAATGATATTATGAACTTAATTCAATCTTATGTTCCACCAAAATGTTTTTATACAAATTGTAATAAGATAGGATGTAAATTATTTATCCCTAATATTTTCTATGGTGATCCAATATTTGATAGAGGGTATTACTGTAATAAACATTTTGATGAACATAGTATTTATTTTCGTTTTTATTAAAATTGAAATAAGTAATTCTTATAATAATTATAATAATGACATCTTTTCAGATTACATATCAAGAACTAGTAAAAAATAATATTTCAGATGATATTATTAGAATTATTTTTGATTATACAAAATGTCAATATCCAGGATGTTTAGAATTTGGTGATGAAGAATTAATTACATTTGATGGATTTGGTGGATTTGATGAATTAAATGGATTTTATTGTTTTAATCATCATGATGAAGTAACAGCGGAATTATTTGATGAATTTAATTCATATCCAGACGATGAATATGAATATGACAATGAATATGATGATAGATTTATGGGATGGGATTTTGGAGCATCTGTAGATATATAAGAAATAAAACAAAGGATATAAAAAATTAAAATTGATTTTTTTAACCCCTATGTAAATCCCAGTCATAACAAGACTACCAAACGATATTTAGCAAGCAAGCAACCAGCAACCGGCTCCCTGCAAACAATTTTCAATCAATCATGGTTTATTTTACACGAGGAAGTTTTAGTAAAAAAGCAAATTTTCCATCAAGAATGGAGAAAGTTGCCAAATATTTGGATGAAAACAAAATGTACGCTAGTGACCATCTGGTAAGATATAAGAGTCAACGTTTAACATCAGGTCAGATTGTAAAAAATTTTGGAAAAAGCATTCAGAATCTAACCACTTGTAAGTCAAGATATGTTTATACACGTAGCACATAAACATATCTTTACATATTTATATTGTATTAAAAAATTTTTAAAAATCAGTCCCTAATAATTATGTTTTTATTTTCAGTATCATTTTGATTAATAAGCTAATTATTATTTTCATTTTCATTTTCATTTTCAGTATCATTTTGATTAATAAGCCAATTATTATTTTCATTTTCATTTTCATTTTCATTTTCATTTTCATTTTCATTTTCATTTTCATTTTCATTTTCATTTTCATTTTCATTATTATTAGAAATATTTGTGTTATACGTAATATCACTCATATCTGATATATCAGATGCTTCAGACTCGGATGAGTCTACTACAAATACATTGTTATTTTCTGATAGAGGTTGCCATAAATTAACTTTATGACGACATATTGGACAAGAATTTTTTCTTCTATACCATGATGTAATACAATTTGTATGAAAAATATGTTCACACATTAATTTGCATGGTATATTAGATTTGTCTTTATAAATCCAATTTCCAATTCTACCATCTGATAATTTTTTTATACATTTTGGTTTTCCAAACATTAAATCTTGGCAAATTCCACATATATTATTTCGTAATTTTTTAGCATATATTTTTTGTTCTTCGATTACTTTATTTACTTCATTTTGCATCATAGAAGTATTTTGTATTTCAAGTTCTATTAAATTTGCTCTATAATTTCTTGTTTTTTTTTGTCGTAATTCAAGTAGATTTTTTTTTTTAATTATTTTTTGTTTTAATTTACAAACTTGCTTTTCTATAATATGTTCTTCAGTAAGTGATAATATATAATGATTTCTTTGTTTGAGATAATTAGATTTATCAAAATTTTCTGCAAATGTTTTATTTGAGAAAAATGAATCAGATAATTCTAAATGTTTATCATCAGTTATGGATGTTATATTTGGGAATTCCATTTAGTATTATATATTATAAAATTTAAAAATTGTTGTTATTATACGAAAATATTTATATTTGAATCTGTTTTATTTTACAGATTAGTCGATATAATCATAGTGTCATATTATGATAAAATTTCTTTAAAATGGATAAGGAAAGTAACATTAATTAACGTATTCCCTCTAAATATGAAGTATAATCGTCTTTTAATGTCTTTTCCGAAATATTTTGATGTGATACATTATAATTTAAACGTTCATATGACAATGTCAAGAAATGTGAATAAACAATTAGCTCATCGTCAATGGGGTGATTTATTTAATATTTTGCAATCAAATAATATAAGAGTTGATTTAATTCCACCCAAAAAGAATTTAGTAGATATGGTATTTACTGCAAATGGTGCTTTGATTTATAAAAATTTAGCTATAGTATCAAAATATAAAGCATTACCTCGGCAGGGTGAAACAGAATGTTATGTAGATTATTTAAAAAGTCAAAATTATGATGTATATAAAATGCGAAATTATTTTGAAGGAACTGGGGATGGTATTTTTTCTCATTCAAAAAACCATTTATGGTTAGGACATGGTTTTCGTTCAGATAGTAATAGTTCTAATGAAATAAAAAATGTTTTAAATGATGATGGTGTAAAAATTCATAGTTTAAAATTAATTCGTCCGGAATGGTATCATTTGGATACATGTTTTTGTCCAATTGGTGATGGTAAATTATTATTATTTGATAAGGCATTTGATAATGAAAGTTTAAATGAGATATATAGTGTTTATGATGATAAAGATATTGTAAATGTATCAGAAAATGATGCATTAAATTTTGCTTGTAATTCAATTTGTATTGGTGATGATAATCATAGTACTTTAATTGGTCATAAATTTTCAGATGAATTAAAAGAGAGAGTAAAAAAATTGGGCATAACAAAAATAATAGAAAATGATATGAGTGAATTTTTATTGAGTGGTGGTTCTGTCCGTTGTAGTGTTTTAGATGTTGAAGTAAGATAGATATGTAAAAGTAAAATTGAAAATTAAAGATTATATTAAAATGGATGATTTTAAAACTATAAGAGAGACACTTGGTATGGATAAAAATTCTTTACCAGATGATGTAAATAATATAATCATAAAATTTATTTTAAAAGAGAGTAGTTTAACTTTTGCTAGATATGTAAAAAAAATTTGTAATTCTTGTAAACAAAATTGTCATAAATATTATGTTTACAAGGAAGGAAAAATTCATAATGGTAAGTGTCGTAAATGTATGAAAAAATATTTAATGAAGAAATGGAAATCTATATGTAGGGAAGATCAAATCGATGATGTATTAAATTCAACAAATACAACAGCATATATATGTGATATAATAATTCCAGTAGTTGATACAAATAAGAATTGGTATATATATATGGAATTGGAAGATCCTTTATATTTTTTACAAGATTTTGCTGGAAAAATTACTTATTGAAAATTAAGTAGAATTTAATCCATTTATTGGCAATAAAAATATTACGAATTTTTTTATAAAAGTTGTGGTAGTATTGGTTCATTATTATTATTATATGCATCATATAAATCATTATCATCTCTATGTGGAAAGATTCTTTCATATGGTGGTTTTGGTGGTGAGAATTGTTGATAAGCGTGTTTATCAGATTGTGTTAATTGATGATATCTATCATCATCTGATAATTTTTGATAAGGTGAATCAAGATTAAATTCTTGTGATGATTCTTCACTATTTTTTTTGGGTTGTTCTTCATTATTTAATAGAGATTCAGAAATTTCTTGTTTAAAGAACATTTTCATATTAATGACGATAATAATAACAAAAATTTGGAAGCAAATTGGAAAAAAAATTGCCCATAATTCTAAGTAAAGAGAGTATGTAAATAGGAATAAAGCCCCGATTAGATATGATAATACCCATTTCCACGTAATATCTTTTATTTTTTTTGTTTTGTACGTTTTAATACTATGGAATAACATTTCAGAAATTAGGATAAGATAGCCGAATAATCCAAGTATTTGAAATATTCCATTTGGTGATTTAAACCAATTAGTGATATCTTGAAACATTTTAGATAATGTAAATAACTTAGATAAATCTATTTTAATTATTTTTAATTATTTAAAATTGAAAATAAAAAAATAAATGTAAACAAAGATGATATAATGGGTAATATTTTATTTGTAGCAGCAAATAGAAAAAAGAAATATTATTATGATATGAATCATAATAGTATTTTTGAAAAACTATTAAGTCATAGTAATAACAATAATGATATATATGAATCATGTACATCATATACATCATATACATCATATAAAATATTTGAGAGATATGAAACTGTATATGAAAAAAAAAAAATTAAAAAAAAAATAAAAAAGAAAAAAAGGAATAAAAAAAAATTTAGATTGAAAAGAATAAATTCCAATAATTTTTCAGATTCGGAATTTGAATCTGAGTCTGAGTCTACATCGGATATTGAAATTTCATATTTAGATTATTACGATTTAACAAAAAAGTGAAATTAAAATTTAAAAAATAAATAAATAAATAAAGATGATATGTGAACAATTTTCATTTGTTTCTAAGGATATTTATGATATAATTGTATCATTCTGTCCTGAAATTTATGTTCGAGATTGTTTAAATGTAATAAAGAGAATGCGAATGGAAATAAATGATTTAGATAACGAAATCAAAAAGAAGCGTCGCAAGATAGATAGTTATAAGTCTTCAATGAAAGAATGGTGCCCGCATTCAGAATTACACCAAGAAATTTGGTTTGATGGTCATAAAAATAATAGAACATATAGTTGTATTTTATGTAAATGTGATATAGATTGGAATGAACGATTAAAAATAACAGACTATAAAATAGTATCGTATTCACGATGTTAAATTCATATAATTTTAAAATTGAATAATATTAACATTATATCAGTTGAAACTACAATGAACATGTATCGTGAAAATCTTATTAATAATAATGATAGCGAAGAAAGTAATAATAGTTGTTGTTTATATAAATGTTTTATTTTTATAAGACGTTATATAATAATATTTATTTTAATAGTTTTGGTTGATTTATCATTTTATATTTATGACAAATATCCTCCATATTCGGAATATCTTGCCCTTGGTGGAATAGGAATTCTCCCAATGATATTATTATTCTATTTATGTATAATGGAAAATAGAAATCTTAGTAATGAAAGGAAAAGACGTGAAGAGTTAATAGATGTTATTTTAGGAAATAATGTTTTAACAATAGAAGATGATATACAACATATTCGATGTTCTATCTGTTTAAAGGATATCGAAGTAGGAGATACTTATACTAATTTGAAATGTGATCATATGTTTCATACAGATTGTATAAGAACATGGTTTTGCATAAGAACAAATTGTCCATTATGTAGAGAAAGAGCTTAAATATTATAATAACAAGTCCAGTTTAGATAACTGCAATTATTACAAGTACAATAATGACTACAACAACAATACCAACTGTCCATAGAACACAACTATTGGACATTTTATTTTTCCACGCTTGCCATCTAACTTTTTTTGCTTTTTTTTGAAATGTTTTAGCATTGCCTTCTAATTCTTTTGATTTAATTTCAAGTTCTTCTAAATTATCGCCTCTTTCTAAAGCAGAATTAATTGTTACACTAACTTGTTCTTTTGATTGAACAATTTCTAATTCAACTTCTTGAATTTTATTTTTGGTTTTATCTGTCATAATTAATATTATATGTATTATAAATCAAATTTCAATTTTTTTTATTATATAATATTTTATAATATTTATCTTGTCCATTTTTTAATTTGTTTTTGTATTTGAATATCTCTTTCAGGTTGTGATAAAACATTATTGCTACTATATATGCGAAGGATATTTTCTATAGTTTGTTGTAAGGTAGTAATTTCATTTTCAAGTTTTTTTATTTTTTTTTTAAATTTTTTTTGTTTTGGTTTAATTTTTTTTTTCTTTTTATTCAAATTATTAAATGCTGTGTTAAGATTATTTAAAGTTTTTTTAAGATCATCAGAATGAGATTCTACAGAGTATATTTTTCTTGGGGGTATTTTACAAGGAGTATTGTTTGTAGGTAATTTACAGAAATTTTTTTCATCAATTAATTTTTGACAATAATTACAGGAGTTATTACCACACGCTCCTTTAATTACAGGTTTTCTAATAACTTTTGTTTTTTTTTTTTTGAATCTATCTTTATAATAAGGTATATCACAGTAATCATTGGATGGTAAAGGTTTTAATTTTAACATAATGATATTATATAATAACATTATTTTTTAATTTTGAATAAAATATTTATAATAAATATAAACAAAAATGCCTGTATCAAAAGATATAAAAAGTGTAAAAAAAGTTGGTGGTAAAAAAAAGCCATCAAATCTTTCCATCAAATCTCCAAATATGAAAAAAGAAATAAAGTTAGTATGTGATGTTTGTAAAACAAATGGATGGGTTATCCAAAAAGCGACAATATCTCGTGGCCGTGTAGCGGCTTATTTTGATATGGAATGGGTTTTTGATAAAACGGTAAGAACTTGTACATGTATAACTTGTGGTAATATGAAATGGTTTGCTAAGAAAGATTTTATAATCGTTAAAAAATAAAATTTTAGATAAAATCTAGTTAAAAATTGAATTATAGATACAAATTATAAAGCGTTATGAATAAGTTAGTTTATTTTTTAATATTATTATTAAATATATGTGCTCAAGGTGTTACTGTAATAAAACCTCCTGAAATTTCTGGAATTTATGGTCATTCAACAGCATCTTTTGGTCCATCATCTGGTAATTATTATGTAAATAGTACATTATTAGTTTTTTTGAAAGATAATAGGTATGGTTGTTTACCTAATTCAACAAATATAACAAATAAGATAGTTATTGTAGAAAAAGGTAGTTGTTCATTTTTTACAAAAGCAAAAAATATACAAGATTCTGGTGGTATAGCAATAATAGTAGGTAATGATGTTTCAAGTAGTATTGTAAATAATTATGGATATATAACAATGACAACAATAAATGGTGAAGATAAGAATGAGATTAAAATACCATCTGTTTTTATTCCAAATGAGGAATATAAATTTTTATCAAATGATGCTTCATTTGAGGAAACTGTAGTTACGATATGTAAAGATGGTGAGGTAGATCCTTATGATGGATTTGAAGATTATTTACATAAATTAGAATATGTTGTGTTAATTACATTAATAATGATTGTTTCATGTATATGTTCATTTCTATGTTTTAAAATGTGTGGGTGTATAGATAGATGTCGTGATATTAATTATCGTCGTTTTCAAATGAATGAGATAATAGAGGTTGAATGGTCTGAATTAGTTTATGAAGAGCATGGTATTCATAATAATACTTGTGCGATATGTTTATCGCATTTTGGTATAAATAGTGAAGAAAATAGTGAAGAAAACGTTAAAGAGAATAGTGAAGAAAAAGTTGAAGAAAATAGTGAAGAAAACGTTAAAGAGAATAGTGAAGAAAATAGTGAAGAAAACGTTAAAGAGAATATTGAAGAAAATAGTGAAGAAAATATTGAAGAGAATATTGAAGAGAATATTGAAGAGAATATTGAAGAAAATAGTGAAGAGAATGTAATTCAAATATTTAATGATAGTAGAATGGTTAAAATATTTCGATGTAAACATGCTTTTCATCCGGATTGTATAGATCCTTGGTTTGAAAATCATAATAAATGTCCATTATGTAATGAGGTATTTATTGATGATTTAGATACAAATTATAAGAAATTTATCCGATGGAATCAAAGTTGTAGTAGAAATACAATAAATATGAGTATAAGCTTTGGAAATAGGATTGAACAAATGGTAACAAGAATTTATAATAGTATAACAAATTGCCCAATTAATTGTTATAATTGTTGTTGTCGTTGTCGTCGTCGTCGCCATCATCGTCATCGTCGTCGCCCTCGTCGTCGTCCTCGTCCTCGTGTGGTAAGAGAAGATTATCAGCAATTGTAAGAATTATTTTTTAATATAAGATAAATAAAAAATATAAAAATTGAATTTCTATATTTTTAATTTAAAAATCTAAAATATGAAAAAATCTGTATCGGAATTATCACTTACAAATATTGCAACAAATGATTGTAATAATAAGTATAGTTTAATGATTAAGAATGCTGGTTGGGATATTCACACGCATATTCATCGTCATGAATATGCGTCAAAACTTTTATCTCGTAAATTTTCAGTAGATGATTATGGTATGTATATTATCCAATTATTTCATATTTACGATACCATGGAAGTTTTAATTTCTGAATCAACAAATCCATTGCTTATGAAATTTTGGAAATTATTTGGTGAAAGATTAAAACGCACGGATTTATTAATAAATGATTTAGAATATTATTATGGTAGTAATTGGAGAAATAAATTGAATGAGAATAAATTATATGCAACTGATTATTATACATTACGTTTAATCAAAGTATATAATAAGAATCCGTATTTATTATTAGCTCATGCTTATATTCGTTATTTTGGAGATTTAAATGGTGGTAGAATTATAAGAAAGCGTTTTTTAAAAAATAATAATTTAGCAGAAGGTATGTATTTTTATACATTTTCCACAGATTTGAAATTATTGAAAAAAGATTATCGTTTATTTTTAGATAATCTTGGTTGGTTATTATCAGATAGAGAAAAGAAATTATTTTTGGAAGAAGTCAAGGAAGGATATTTATTAAATTATTCATTATTTACGGATTTATTTATGTCACATAAGAATGATAAGACAAAATATAAATGTAAAGTTAGTTCTTTATTAAATGTTGTTCAGGTGAATTCTCCTATATTTGGAATGGTAATATTTGTTTTAGTATGTTGTTTTACATATCCGTTATTTTGTGTTGAATAGTGGTAAAGTTTCTTTAGTAAATACTTTAAAATTTATATTATTTGGATTTATTTTTTTAAAAATGGATTCTGGATATTTGATATTAATTTTTTTTATATTGATTTTAGTTTGTTGTAACATTTCTTGACATATAGAGAGCCATATATGTGTGTCTAGATAGATATCATCAGAGTTAAAATCTAGTTCCCAAGGCATGTCTTGGCCAACATAATGAATTACTGATATTTTTGGGCATATTTTTGTTTTTTGTCTTTGGTAGTAAATTGATTTATCATCACAACATTCATTTCTATGCCATGGTATGAATTGATAGCATTGTGGTAGATTATACCATGATAATTGTGGTCCATATTCATATATACTCATAAAATATGCGAGTGATGTTTCATCGATCATAGATCCATTTTTTTTTATGAAATTTGAAAAATGTTCTTTTTTTTGGAGCATTTTTTTGTAATCATTGTAATATTTTTTATTAGGTTTTAATAAAATAGATGATGCTACAAATACATGTCCATGTTTATTTAATGCATTTTTAATTAAATTTGGGTTGATTATTTTTTTGCGTCCATAGTGATCTTTTATGGGTGAAAATTTTGAATATTTTTTTGACCAGGGACAATAAAATGTTGCACTAATTTTTTTTTTATCAAAAATCGAATCTATGTTTTTTGTAACAATTGTATCAGCATCTAATAGAAATATTTTTTTGTATTGTGTTAGATTTAATACGTTCCATTTAGTATAAGAAACACTTTTCCATGGTTTATATAATTCTTCTTGTCGTTTTGTTGTAAGATTAGGGGTACGAATTGCTTTAATATATGGAACTTCAATAACTTTTGTACATATTTTTGCTAATTCTTTGCGACCAATATCAGTAACGTCGGGGGTAACTAAACATATTAAATTATATTTGGTATTAGTTCTTTTTACAGAATATGCAGAAACTAGAACTCCTGGAATATATCTGTCTCCTTTAAATATTGTCCATACATATGCATTTTCGGAAGGCATTGTAATATTCTTATAATTAATATATATATTAATTGTATTTGGATAAATATAATTAAAATAGATAAAATTTCTATAAATATTTTTTATATCATATTAGTTCGAACTTGTAACTGGATATGGAAAAAATTATAAAATAACAATAGTATCATAATAAAAATTATGATATTATGTATATACCTACAGATATTCAAAAATTGATATTATCATTTTTGCCGAAAAAATGTGATTGGTGTATGAGACATTGTAATTATGAAATAATAGATTACAGAACAAAAATATGTTTAGATGAAGACCGAGAAGATATTACAGAAAATGCATATATTTGTCGTTTATGTAAAATCGGTACTTTTAATTTTGATAGAAAATATATATGGATAAAAAATTTAGGTCAATCACGAGAAGGCGAAATAATATCCTTCTATCCTCAAATGCACGTGAAATCATATGAACATGTGCCTTATGGTAATATTATAGAGGAGCCGATTCGTAGTATGATAGATGTGCGTAGAGAAGATACACTTTATTTTGAATAATGGTCGATAGCATTTTGAACATATTTTTCTTTATGTTCTTCTGATAGTGCAGCCCATAAGTATTCAAATGATTGCCATTTTTCAAAGATATAATTTTCATCATATTTTTCAGTTTTTTTTTCAAATAATTTTTCATATTGAAAAAATTTACTGGTATTCCAGTAATAGCGAATAACTAGGTCGATATTTGAGGAAGTAATGCGATTCATAATTATTTAATATAAATTCATAAATTTCAATTTTTAAATTTATATTAATTAAATAAAAAATTATTTTTTCCGTTTACATTTAATGATTTGTGCTAATCCACTTTTAAGTTTTTTACCAGAATATTTATATCCTTTTTTTAATTTTCCTTTTTTTCCTCCACTTTGGTGAATTCCTTGATGTTTTCTAGTTTTACCACCAGTTGTTGGTACTTTTGGGATAAAATCTTTAGCCAGTCCCAATCGATGTGCTCTTTCTGTTATTTTTGTTTTAAATTCCAATCGATGTTTTTCATTTGATAATATATATCCTAGTTTATTTTTTTTCCAATTTTTAATATCATATCTCAAGAGAGCAAAACTATCTCTTTTTATTCCTTTTTCCGCAGATGTGGCAGTTGACAAAGTTAATACTGGATATACTTGACATTTATCTTTATGTGTGTTATCAAATTCAGATATATTTATTCTATATAAATATGAATCTGCTTTTTTATCTTTATCTGACGTAGTATATCTTCTCTTTTCTTGGAAATGAATAATATTTTGAAATGCTTTATTTTTTAATCTAATACATTTTTTCCATTCATTTTCACTTTCATTAATATCTATCATAGTATAATTTTTTATTTTAAAATCTGGACTACTGAGTAGTTTAGTATTTTTATAATTATCTTGATGGCCTCTCATAATAAATCTTATATTATTTTTTTCCATATATTTTCTTGTATCGTCTATTCCAAGTTCTATCATTGTGCCACGATTTCTGTCACGACTTGTAGTCATGTTTAGTTTTTCACTTTGAAAATCATTCCATTTGATTGATCTTGCGAAGTTATAGTTTATTGGAAAAAAACATTTCTCATTGTTTTTTAAAAATTTTGAAATGTCTAAATCAAAAGGAGATTTATGTATTATATTATTTTTTACATAGGTAATAGGTAATCCTCCATGGCAACACCAAATCCATTGTGAATCGCTTTTGGATCTAACACATATTGCTGATGGGAATTTCATAAATAATTCTTCAATATGAAAAGTAAGTTCATTCAAGATACGATCATCTTTAAATTTAAGTTTTAATTCATCACCAAATTGGCGATTCGAATGTACTCTCATTTCTTCATGATTTCCTTGAATAATGAAAACTTTCTCGTGATTATGATATTTTAATAGTAATATAGTCATTAAATTTTCATATCCTAGATATCCATAATCAACAATATCGCCAAGAAATATCATATAAAAATTTGATTTTAAAATTTTAAAATTATTGTCAATAATTCCAGAATATTTTAATCGTAATATATTTCTCATAGTAGTATGAAAAGAACCATGTGTATCTCCACAAAAAAATATTACACTTTTATCAGGAATAATAAGTTTTTGTATATGGAATCTATTAGGTTGTAACTTAAAATCTTCATATTGGAGCGATAATAGTTTTTTATAAACGGAGGGGGAATATTTCAAGGATTCTGGATTGTTCAGCGAGTCGAACAGCGAGTCGAACAGCAAGTGTTTTGACTTGTTACTGATATCAATAGCATTTTTTTTTTTCATAGATTCTTGTATTTTCGATAAAACTTTTTTTAATATAGAAAAGGGTTCTTCTGTTTCGAATTGGAATTCATCTTTATAATCCCTGAATAATTTTTTCTTGTCCTCTCTTATTTTTTTGTAATGGTCCTTACTTATTCGTGATGGATATTTAGAAAATATTTTTTGTGTTATGTTATCAATAGTAATTGTATTAGTTCTCCTTTTTTTAATTTTGAAAACTTTTTCACTTGTATTTTGTTCATAATTAATTTTGGCATCCATAAGATCACAAGATCTATAGTATGTTTCTTTTTCTTCGTTTTCATAATCATCTTTAATAATCCCACATTTTTCGTTTTTGGATATAGTAGTAAACCATAAATTATTGTCATATTTACTTGAAAGTTTGTATTCATATATTTCTAAAATTGGTGGGTTTCTTTCTTCTTTTTCTTCCTTTTCTTCTTTATAATTCTCGTTTGATGACATTATTTTTATATAATATATGAAGATATTATTTATATTTTTATGTAGTTGCCTTGGTATGTTTCATCATAAGATAATCACCAGCAATTACATCTTCATATTTAGACATTCCATTAATTTTACAAGATTCGAATGTTTGTATTATTGTATTAGGATTTGCATTTAAGAAAAAAGCAATTGATTGTCTTCGATTATTAATTCCATTCTTTATTTTTGGATTAACTACACGATGAACAGTAGATTTCCATTTATCATTTGTCCATCTTTTGAATAAATCACCAATATTAATAATGAAGCATTCTTCAGGGGATTTAATATCAATCCAAGTATTATTTTTTGATTGAACTTGTAGGCCTCCAGTATTATCTTGTTTTAAAATTGTAAGTATTCCATAGTCACTATGTTGGCTACATCTAATTTTATTAGGTTCATATTTTTTAACGTGTGGATAATTAAGAAGTCGAAGAGCACTCTGGTGATTTTGTATTTTATCTTCGAACCAGTTTTGGGGCATATCTAATGATAATGCGAAAATTTCAAGTATTTTTGTTGCTAATTTACTCATATTATTGTAGTAGTTAGTTATAATTTTGTCCATATTTTTTGGTGATTTAGGTAATCTAACATCATTATTATTAAGGCATAATTGGAAAGTTTCTTTCATATCGGGATAAATTGTTTTATTATTATCAAATGTTTTAGATAATATTTCATTTGATTCATATCCATATGGGTAAGAAGGTGTCATTTTAATAAGTTCTTTAATTTGTGTTGATTGGTCGAAGTATTGTTTTGTAATATTCCATGTATTACTAATATTATCACTATGAAATTGATGTCCTTTAATCATAAAAAAACCTATGTTTTCCATAGCATTTTTTACAGAATTTACAAGATTGTTAATTTCAGTAGTATTGTTTGAATATATTGGACTAATATCTATTATTGGTATGTTCATTTAAATAGTATACTAATTAAATTCTTAATTATTTTGTTTGTATTTATTTTGAAACTTTGACTATTATAGATAATCCAGTCTTTGTTTTTTTTCCAGAATATTTATATCCTTTTTTTAATTTTCCTTTTTTCCCCCCACTTTGGTGAATTCCTTGATGTTTTCTTATTTTTTGAAAATGTTTATGTATGTCACCACCTTTATTCAATTTTTCCGGAAGTCTCTTGGGACTACGGATCCTTTTCGGAGTGATAGATTTTATAATTTTTTCCATATTATTTAATTTGTTGTATTTTTCAAAATAATTTGGAAGTTCATTTTTTATTATATCTATCTCGTCTTGAGCAAATTTTTTGAAAGTATTCCAGGAAGGCCTCCTATTTGGGAGCATAATATCTGCAAATACTTTTGACACTTCATCTAAATCTCTTAAATAACCTGTTATTATGATTTCAGATATTTTATCTGCTCTCCAATCATAATTTTGATAATTTTTATTTGAAAAAAGAATCTCTTGATAAATTTTAATTCTTTTTATCATGTTGTTTAAATTATTTTGTGCTTCTTTATTATAATCAAATTTATAATAAGGTGGTTCCCTGTTGTTTAAATTATTTTGTGCTTTTTTATTTAATTTTCCCGATTGTTCCTTTTTTTTTTCAATTTCTAAAAATTTTTTAAACTGTTTTGGATGTTTTCTTCTTATCATTTCTGCCTCGTCTTCTGCAAAATCACTGAAAACATCAAAGAAATAATTTCCATACTGAATTGAATGATCTATAAATACTTTTGACACTTCATTTAAATCTCTTAAATAACCTATTACTATGATATCTTTTATAACTTCTTCTGCTATTTTTTCTATTTCCTCTGCTTTCTTTCCATAATTTTGATAATTTTTATTTGGAAAAAGAAGCACTTGATAATTTTTTATTCTTTTCCTCATGTTGTTTAAATTATTTCGTACTTCTTCATTTGGAAAAAAACCTGGTTTTAAATAAATACTATCAGAAGTTTTTTTGTGGGCCATTTTTATATTATATATCTAAGAAAATAATTCTGTATTTTGATATGCTTTTTTTTCTGCTTCTTCTGCTTCGATATTGTGTTTTCTTCGATAATGTGCCTTTAGGTAATTACGAGATTGTAGTTTTTTATGACAAATGTCGCAAGTAAATTTTTTATTTTGACATTTACCAGTTTTAATATGTTCTTGTAATTGTTTTTTATTAGCACAAATGAATGTACAATGAGGACATTTTCTTTTTCTACATTTATTAATATGTTTATCTAAATGACCTCTACTTGTAAATTTTTCATCGCATATGTGGCATGACCATGTATCCTTACCACAAACATTTTCTTTATGAGATTCAAGTTGTCTTTTAGTACTTAATGTATTTCCACACTTATCACATTTAAATTTTTTTTTATTACCTATCTTTGATTTTTCAGATTTTTGTTTTATTTTAATTGCTTTTAATTCTTTTTGTGATTCTTTAATTAATTTCTCTAGTCTTTTTTTCTTTTCTTCTAAATCAGCAACATTTTTGTTGCTTTTTTGCTCATTTTCTGTTGAAACGGCAGACATAGTTATATGTATATGCTATATATTTATCTTTATCTTTATTAATAAAAATTTCTATTTTAAATATTTATAAATAACAATTTTGTTTGTTTAAGTTTCGTTCGTCGTTTCGCTTGTTTCGTTTCAACTATTCGTTCGTTAGTATATTAATGTATAATTCATTATTTGAAACCTACGATTATAAAATATTTTTTTTAATGTTCTTAATTTCGTGTGTGGGGTAATTAGTAATTTTTTTTATTTCTTTATTATCATCTATATTGCTGATTATTAAGTAAGTTTCAAATAATTTTGCGAGTAATAATCCTTCATCTTTAAGATAGGTATCATTAATGGTTGTTTTATTTTTTTTATATTGTTTTAACAATTCATTTTTAAGTATAACCTGTTTATCAAGAATATTTTTGATAGAAAATTTACCTCTGTCATATTTTTTTTGAAGAAATTCAGTAACATCTTTTTTATTTTTTTTCTTTGTGACTAGATTTTCATAATCTTTAAATATTCCAAGTTTATCTTCGTCAGTTATTTTCTTTCCTTGTTTTTTTGGTTTAATAATTTTAACTTTTTTAAGAGTTTCCAAACCTTTTCCAAATTCGAGTTCAGCAATAATAGGCATAAAGTAGTCGAATGATTCTTTATTTAATTCAAATCCCCATGCTTTTCTGCCTAAATTAAGTGCAACTTTTGCAGTAGTGAAGTTACCCATAAATGGATCAAGAACAATATCTCCTTGATTGCTAGCATATAATATAATTTTTTCCAGTAATGCTTCGGGTAATTTATTACTATTTTTCATTTGATTAGGTGCAAATTCTTTGTTAATATACCAGACATCTTCCATATCGATATTAAGTAACGATTGTTTTTTTTCATTTTTTTCTTGTGGTCCAAAACGACAATAAGTATTAAAAGTTTGTCCTTTCTTTTGTTTACCTAAGACTAGTATATGATAATGAGATGAGACGTATTTTTTTTGTGTAAATACACCGAAGTTAAATCTCCAAATTACGTGATTGATAGTATGTAAATCGTTTTTCTTAATAGCGTTTAATATTTGACCTAATTTACTCCATCCGGAAATTATGTATATTGTTCCAGTATTTTTTATGATTCTTTTACATTCTTTAATCCATTGATAAGACCAATCTTCATAATTTTCTGGTGCATGAACATAGCCATCAATAACATTATCCTTTCTGTTATAATGTTTTCCGAATGTTGCTTCATTAATACCAAATGGTGGATCAGCAACTACTAAATTAATGGAATCATCTTTAATTTCTGTTAGACCAATTACACAGTCTTTATTTTCGATTTTATAGTTATATGTCATTAATAACTTATAATTATGTTATTTTTATTTCTATTTTTTCAGTCCTGTATAAAAATAAATAATTTATTTAAAATATCCTGTCAATAACATGTAATTGTTTTCATTATTGTTTTCATTATTGAAATATTTTGAATATATATTCGAAAAATGGTTTTCGATATAATTTTCAGCATAATATTCATCAAATTCGATTTTTGGATGTTCTGATAGAGTCTTATCCTGTAAATTTGTAAAATATCTTAGAATTTCTTCAATTACATTATACATAACATGATCATCAGATGGATAATTTTTAATGTTTGCATTTTTATAAAATTTTATATTTTCAAGCATTGGTGTAAAATTACAAATTAGATTATTAACATCATCACAAGAAGTTTTTTTACTTATTGCTTTCAGTGTGTCATTATGACTAGAAAAATGATTTTCAAAAATTTGAATTAGTTCATCATCAATTGAATTAAAAATCATTTTCACAACTTCAGATAATTCTTCCTCAATATCTTCGGTTATTCCACCATATTCGATAGATAGAGTACCAAAGTAATCATTACCAGATTCTTCGTATTTTAATTCAAAGATTAGTTCATCAAATATTTCTGCTGTTGTAATTAGCCATGCTTTTGGTGGATTCCATGCGGTTAAAAATGTATAAGTCAATGTATTTTCATCTCGTGTCATGGAAATATCCGAACAATTCCATTTTGTTCCCCAATTTTTTTTTTGAACATCGTACCAATTGTTACTTCCATATCTTTTTTTTTCTTCTGGTCCAAGATCTCCCATGTAGCAGTCTTTTGGTTGTGGAACAGATTTAGCAAAATCTAATTTTTGGTTATCTTTCATATTCTCATTTTTCAAGAAAAAATTTTGAAGTTGTTTTTGATTTCCTCTGATTGTTAATGTATTATTACAATAATTAGGCATTGTGATATGATTTAATATAATTAGATAGATATTTAATAATTCAATTTTAATATAAGGAATTAATCATATGTTCATATGATTTTTAATGATAAATATTAAAATTGATTTTCGTATCATTTATCTAAAGATTACTATGAATAACAACGAATATTTACGATATGCCTTGGCTGGTAAAATTGATATTATTTACAAATTACAAAATGATATTCGGAGATTGGAAATGGAAAAGAAACATATTATTAATAAAAATCATCAATTAGTAAAAATGGCAACATATTACAAAGACCTTTCTGAAGAAAAAGAACAGCTTCATAATATTATTGTCGATTCTTTTGAAAAAGAAATTGCTATATATAATCGTCGCGAAGAACGCCGTTTATATAATCACGTAAAGCCGAAAGCAATGTCTTTACGTGATAAATTAGAAAAAATCAAAGAAAAAAAAAAGCGTAAGAAATTAGAAGAACGTTCTCCAAAATTTTTTAAATTACCAAAAATTTGACATGAATTTATAAATCCAGTCCGTTAAATATAAAGATGTGTAATGTGTGATGTATTATACGCGCACAGGATCTCTACTGAACATAGATAATAAATCAGAAGAATTTCCCCTACAACTTACGATGGTATCATCAGTCGTAAGATATGCATGACATAATTCATCTCCTAATGACAAGCAAATATCTTCGTTTCTGAATCGGATGGAAATAATCGGTGACGAGATTCCATTCTCAATATCGTGACGATAACCCTCCAGTGGTCCGGTCATAGGATAATGTCTCATAAATGCTGCATAGGGAATTTGCCGCATTGCCTTAAGATATAAGGCTTTTGCGGCAGCTTCTTCTGCCAACTTCTTCGTGCGTTCGCGTTTCACGATATTCTCCATGATGCAGGTATTAGCCACATCTCTGCTTCCTGACATTTCAAGAAGTTGTCGATAATCCTCTGCTGTAAATGGCGATGTCATTATTAATAGACTTTTGCTTTTGGATATTGTTCGATGCTAGGTTTTGTTGTTTTGCTTTCCGTAATTATCCTAAAAATCGATTTTATTTTTTTGCCGTTTCAAATAGTAATATTTTTGCTTGTCACAAGCAAATTCGTTTATTGCGAACGAATTTCGTTCGTCGTTTCGTTCGTTCTGGTTTCAAGTTGCTTATTTTCGTTCGTTTTCGTTTGTTTTTGCTTATTTCCGTTCGTATAGATTCAAATTATTTATTTGAATCATTGATTTCTATATAGATCGGGGCTGCTGAAGCTTTTGATTGACAACATTTTCGACAAAATTTCTTTAATTTATAATCAGCCTTTGGTAAATCATAAAAACGATAATTTCCATATTTCTTATCGAATGATATTACAAATCGTAGAGGTTCATCTTCCGACTCTAAACCACATTTATCGCATATATTACCGATGTAATTTGTTATGATTTTAGTAAGATTAACATCGTTATCAGTATCATATAATTTATCTTCGATTGCTTTATCCATTATCCTATCTTATGATATGAAATAATTATAAAAAAATCATTTTTAGATTTCAATATAGATATTCATATGCTTTTTTCTTGCTCCAATACGAGTTTGATAACATGCTCTTTTATTAACACGTTCAATATTTTTTTGTCTATGAAATTCTTCTCTTATAGACAATTCCGTTCTATTAGTACAAGAAAAAATTTCAAGTAAAACCATTTTGCAATTATCAAATCCGCGATTTTCGAATAAAACGAACGAAGAGCAATATTGCTTTGTTCTTCCACTTTTCCACCATTTGTATTTAAAAATATGACACATCATACGTTCAGAAAGAGAATATACAGTACTTCCTACGTAAATTTGTTTATCAGTAAAATTAATTATCTTGTAAATTTTTCCTTTTGTAAAATCTTCCATTTATATATTTTTATCATTTTTAATATTTATCTTTAATAATCACATTATATAATAATGAATATAAATACTTTTTAATTAACAACAACTGCATAACTTTATCAAAATAAATAACATCGTTTCAAAAATTTTCTTTTATTTTTCGTTTATTTTCGTTTATTTTCGTTTATCTTCGTTTATCTTCGTTTATTTTTGCTCGTTAAAAGAGCACTACGCTACGCTTCGTTTAAATTTTAGTAACTTCCGCCGATTCCAAACCGATACGCTAAATCGCCTTTCCCCCTTTGAAAATCAACATTTTTAGCATATTTCTGCTTATTTTTTGCTTATTTTTGCTTATTTTTGCTTATTTTACTTTAAATTCAGAAATATGATTCAATTAAAATTCACGAAATTAAATAATTTTATTATTAATAAAAAAATATCATTAATAAAATTAACAAACTATATCAATATTAATTTATTTATATTTAAAATTCGTCAAATTTCAACAAAATAAATTTTAATATAATTAACAACTTTAACAAAATCTTAAAAATTATAAACAAATTCAAGCAATATCATAATCAGATTAAAACAAAAATCTAAAACCCATTAAACAACTTAAACAAACTTAATAAACTTTATAAAAAAAAGAACATAATCCTATTCAATACCATAAACTTCAAGCAATATCATAATCAAATTTTAACAAAAATCTGAAACCCATTAAACAACTTAAACAAACTTAAACAAAAATCCGAAACCCATTAAACAACTTAAACAAACTTTAACAAAAATCTGAAACCCATTAAACAACTTAAACAAACTTTAACAAAAATCCGAAACCCATTAAACAACTTAAACAAACTTAAACAAACTTTAACAAAAATCTGAAACCCATTAAACAACTTAAACAAACTTTAACAAAAATCCGAAACCCAT
>ERZ651768.989-NODE-989-length-21089-cov-16.028174_pt1 | contig 21089 bp, 15 predicted proteins | sample MGYA00514754_ERZ651768 | MGnify/ENA metagenome assembly ERZ651768
TAACCTGCGAATTTCATTTTTCGTGGTCACTCCAATAGTGATACTGGATACTTTTGCTTCCGGAAAATCTTTGCCCAATGTTATGCATCCGGAAACAAAAATAATCATAATTGATATTAAAATCAGTGCTACAGCATAATTTGGTTTTACAGGCTTTGCTTCAGATTGTTCTTCAAACATCTTGGATCTCATGTTGTCCTCGTTTTTGTAAAGGTTTTTCATATCAGTGTTTTTAGCTGCTTTTGCAAACTTATCAAAATTATGATGAAATTTCCTAAAAAGCTGCGGATAGAACTGCTGTGTTTTCAAATGGTAAAATAAAAAACAGATCAAAGACCATACAATGACCTCAGGGAGTTTTCTTTGTAGTGTTTCAGGCTGCTCTTCGGAAAAGTACCGTAACTTTTACTTACTGACTTCTGAATCATGTAAATAAAATCTTTAACCTCCACTACTTCCTCTGCTAAATATTGACTTTCTGTTGATTAATGTAAATTGCCCAGACTGCCGTTTTGATAGCGAAGAACTTCAATTTCTCCATGTTCGCTAACTCTGAGCACTGTCCTTTGTGAAAGCCAGTCAGGAACTACTCGCAAAACACTCGCGCATCCATCAACCTCAATTAATTTATCAAGATGGAAGTGCCCCACAAAATACTGGTCTACATCCGGAAGTGCCGAGTCTGCAAATTCCTTCATTTCCTTTTCCGGGAAATGGATTTTAAATTCCTTATTGGTATCTGCCAGCTTTGCTTCTAACGACTCCGCAATCCAGGCAGCCAGCTTTGCAGGCATAAGCCGAAAAAATGCTTCGAAGGCCCAGTTACGAGACAGGGCTTTCCAGCGCAGATACTGATGATCGTTATAGTTTATTGTGTCTCCATGTATAAAGCCGAAACGTTTTTGTCCCCATTTCAGATGCCAGTCATTGTATATGAAATGTGTAAAAGGAAGAATTTTTTGCCAGCGTTCGTTGAATTTTCTGGGAAGCAGCATATCCCTGTTTCCTGCTATAAAAACTACGTTGCACCCTCTGTCTTTCAAATCCTGAAAACCTGACATCACAGTACGGTGCATTTCTGTCCAGAATTTTGGAGGAGCTAGCCAGATTACAAAAAGGTCCCCAAGGAACACTACCGTATGTGGATCTTCCAGTTGCCCCAGCATCTCCACAAATTGTGATGCAGGTGCAATATTCTCATCCAGATGTGAATCTGTAACTATATACAGTTTCCCATCCGGGTCAGCAATATTCAGTTCAGGCATCTTCTACAATCCAAAAAGTTTATTTTTTGCACCCTAGAACTTTGGGACCAGCATGTCAATCCAAAAACAGCCGGGCCATATTGACCTGGCAAGCAGCGCGGTGATCATCCTTTGAGCCTGCAGGGATAAATTAAGACAGGTTATGAGAAGAGACTCTGTCGAAAAAATCATTATATCTGCCAGAAATTTTTATTGTGCTGGAATGAGGTAGGATATAATTGAAAAGTGATTTAAGGTCCAACTCAGAGAGCAAATCAGGATGAGTTCAGCAAGTCATAGAGCCTCTCAAATTCATCCAATGAGTAATAATCAATCTTGATCTGCCCTTTTCCGTTTCGGAATTTTATATCAACATTAGTGCCCAGGCGACGTTGAAGCTGGTCTTCAAGATGCTGCAACTGTACCTCGGCATCCGGTGATGATGCTTTTGTGTCAGAATTGTTACGGTCAGCATGATTACTGCCATCTCTTTCAGGAAATTTTGAAAGATAGTCAAGCTTCATACGGACTTGACGTTCTGTTTCACGTACCGACCAGGAATTGCGTAAAAGGCGCTGTCGCATTTCCAACTGCATTCCTTCATTTGGGAGGGATAACATGGAGCGGGCGTGTCCTGAAGTGATGCGCCCTGTTTCAAGATCATTTTTCAGTGCAGATGGAAGCTGCAGCAAGCGCAGCATGTTTGCTATTGTGGAACGGTCCCTGCCTAATTTCTTTGCCAGTTCTTCCTGGGTGTATCCGTGAATCTGGAGGAGATCATGATATGACTGAGCCTCTTCAATCACAGTCAGATTTTCACGCTGAATGTTTTCCAGTAGAGAAACTTCCAGTATTTCATTATCACTGACATTGCGCAGCACTACCGGAACCTGAGGAACATCTATTTGTTTTAAGGCGCGCCATCTTCTTTCTCCGGCAACCAGTTCATACTGATTGGCAAATTCAGGGTGTTTTCTGACAACCAGAGGCTGCAGCACGCCCTGTGCACGAATCGACTGTGCCAGCTCATTCAGAGACTTTTCATCAAAATGTTTTCGCGGCTGCTGAGGATTTGGAACAATTTGTTCCGGGGAGACTTGAAGCAGAGTTTCTATAGAAGAACCCTGGAGGGAGGAAGGTTTGTTCATGTGCCGTTCAGTCCAGCTTTCTCTGGTTTTTGCAGCCAGAGAAAATATTCTTCGTTACCGCTTTTTTTTCCTGCAATTACAGATTTGGTCTGTCCTGAAAAAATTAAACCAAGTTCTACTGCTTGATTTTTAAGTTTCTGCAGGACTCTCTCATGAACTGCTGTATCACTTACTTTCCCTCGCTTTCCTACTTCATCAGCACCTGCCTCGAACTGGGGCTTGACCAATGCAAGCAATGAAGCACCGCTTTTTAGAAAATCAAGAGCCTTGGGAAAAATCAAACGAAGTGAGATGAATGACGCATCAATTACTACCAAGTCAACGAGTTGCCCAAGTCGTTCAAATTCAAGATGGCGAATGTTTGTGCGTTCCAGCAGCACCACACGAGGGTCTTGACGCAGTTCCCAGGCAAGCTGTCCGTAGCCCACATCTACAGCGAAAACTTTTTCCGCACCTGATTTGATCAGGCAATCGGTAAACCCGCCGGTTGAAGAACCAATATCCATGGCGTCAAAACCTCGGGGATCAATGTTAAAATATTCAAGTGCAGACTGGAGTTTTACACCACCGCGGCTCACATAAGGCTGGTCCATGTCCAGAACTTCCAGATGTGATTCTCTGCTGATCATACGACCGGATTTTCCCGCGGGCTGTCCGTCGACCCTTACTTTTCCGGCCATGATAAATGCCTGAGCCCTTTCACGGGAAGGAGCAAGATTTTGTTCTACAAGCAGTCGGTCCAGCCGTTGTTTCATCTAAACTGCTGCTTACCCTTTTTCTGTAAAGGTATAGACACCATCCCAGTCTTTTTCCGGTGGTGTCTCCAGGAAAACTCCGCAACGCTTGACATATGTCTTGGATGGACCGTCATCCGGATCAATGGCCAGGACTTTTTCGAACTCCTTTGAAGCATCAGCAAAATTTCTTTCCTCATAGAGTTTTAAAGCCTTTAAGTACTTTTCAACTACCCCGCTTTTTTCGCTGCTTGTTTGATTCTTGCGTTCAAGTACTTCATAAACAGAAATAGGTTCTTTTTTCCCAACCACCCGGATAACGTCCAGCTGACGTGTGTCAATGTCATCTTTTGTAAGATCATATGTGCTTTGTGAAATCATTGTGAAGGTCTGATAAAACTTATTGACACCTTCAAGCCTTGCTGCAAGGTTAACTACATCACCCATCATGGTGTAATCCATACGGTCAGCCGAACCCATGTTCCCTACAACAACAGGACCGCTGCTCATACCTATACGGGTGTATAACATTGGACGGTTTTGCTCACGAAGCGTCTTGCGCATTTCCTCATTTCGTTTCTGCATATCAATTGCCGCGTGGCAGGCAACCGTGGCGTGATCAGGCAGTTCAAGCGGGGCTCCCCAAAATGCAATGATTGCATCACCCTCAAATTTATCGATAGTTCCATGATAAGACGAAACAATGTCACACATCGCAGTCAGGTACTCATTCAGCAGTTGTACAAGTTCTTCCGGAGTCAATCCCTCTGAAATAGTAGAAAAACCCTGGATATCAGAAAAGAATGGTGTCATTTCACGCTTCTCCCCTCCAAGCTGCAGCATATCCGGATTTTCCACAATTTGATCAATAACTGTAGGTGATAGATACTGGGAAAAAGCACCCTTGATAAAACCCTTCTGCTTACGTTCCATCATGAATAAGTAAAGGTTTATGAAGCCTGTGCTTAAGAAGCAGGCAATCAAAGAATAGCTCATGGAAAATGCAATCCCGTGATACACATACATATAAAATCCAAAAGCCACAAATAAGGCAATAATAAGGAAAAATAATGCGTTTTCATATTTAGGAATCATAGTGACCAGCACAAATGCAATAAAAAGCACAGCCAGCACCAGTATTTCACTGAAGTTGCCTGCAGGACGGATAGGTGCGTTATTCATCAATGTGTAGATTGTGTCCGCAAGAAACTCAATTCCGTAAACTTCTCCGATTGGGCTGGTAAAAATATCATGTGAAACTTCAGATGTGTCTCCAACAAGCACTATCTTTCCTGCAATCAGTTCCTGCAGTTCTTCAGTCTCTTCATCCCACTCATCATCTGGAATATCCTGCAGGTCGAACAAAATTTCCCCCGCAGATATTCCGGCGGGAGTATCTTTTGCCAAAAACGTTGCTGCAGGAGGAAGAGCAGGCAGATCAACCCACAAGTCGTTAAAATGATCCAAAGGCACAGAAATATCCCCGATAATGAGCTGTCCATCTTCCAGCTTTGGTTCCACCCCTTTGTACATGGCCAGTGTTTTTATGGCAAAAGGCCAGACGTTGCTCTCCTCAATCTCTTCCGGAAAAAAACGAACTCGGGAGATCTTATTTCCAATCAGAGTGTGGTTAGTATAACCGCTTTCAGTTGCGACCTTGAGAGTTTCTGTTGGATAATTAACACCCTGGAAATTGCCGTCTCCGTCAAATTCAAGCTGTGCCACGACAATAGTATTACCTGCTGATTCCAAAGCTTCAGCAAGAATGGGATCCTCATCATAACCGTTAGGAAAATCCATTAGCATATCCAGGGCAATGACCTCTGCACCCAGTTTTTTAATTATAGTAGTCAGCTTCGCGATATCAGATCTTTTCAGCGGCCAGCTTCCATATTCATCAAAAAAATCCTCCTCTGTATCAACGATTATAATGTCATCATAGGCAAACTGAGTTTTATCTGCTTCCAGAGTGTTTAGGCGTACAATATGCCGATTCCCCTGTAGCCAGTTTTCCATCGATGAAAACAATTCAAGCCTCTCTGCCGGAATCATAAGCAGAAATAAAGCTAAAGAAATCCAAATATCCGGGCGTCGTATCAGCTTATTCATGATTCTCCTTCTATAACAGTTTAATATAATTACTCACATTCACTTGTGCTAATCGCATAATATACGTGAAAAATTAATTCATTATTCAAAAATTAACAACACATTTCCATGAAGGAAATTTGATTCAGTAATTGTAAACTTAATTCCGTAAATCTAATTTCATAATAATAGTGCAAATGAATTGTTGAATATGAAGAGACAAGACTTCTGAGGTGATGTTTAAATCTGGATTTGGTAATCAAAAAATTACTTCACTTGAATAATTCAGCAAAAAGTAGTATTCAGGTGTTAACCTAAAGTTTTAAATACTAAGCTTGCGGTGAAATCCTGCTTAAATTAATGTCAAAAATACTTCAGAAAAATAACTTCGATTGTCTTCAACAACTTGCTTAAACCTCTCCTTTTAGTAATTTCACTGGTTTACAGGGCCTTTGTGTTTTTGCGTCTGCAGGCATATACAAAAGGCTGGCTCAAAACCTATCGTCCAAATACACCTGTAATTTCAGTCGGTAACCTGACGGTAGGCGGTACAGGAAAAACTCCTGTGGTTGATCTGCTTTCCAGAGAACTGCTGAGCAGGAAAATCAAACCTGCTATACTCAGCCGGGGTTATGGAAGAAAAAATAATAACACTCAGAAACGTCTGCGGTTTTGTGAAAATAAGCATGCAGACCCTGATCTTTTTGGGGATGAGCCCTACATGCTTGCCATGCGTAACCCAGAGGTTCCTGTATATGTCGACAGCTCGCGCATAGCAGCAGCAGATTCCGCAGAAAAAAATGATAATCCTGATGTGCTGGTGTTGGATGACGCATTCCAACACTTAGCTATTCACCGTGACTTGAATCTGCTGTTGATTGACGCAGAGCGCGGATTAGGAAACGGTAATTTAATTCCTTATGGGATCTTACGTGAACCGGCAAGTCAATGGATACGTGCAGACGCAATAATTGTTACAAAAGCCAACATTTCATCCACAGATGCTGTTTCAGAAATACTCAATAAAGAGTTGAAAGTCACCTGTCCTGTTTTCAATTTCAATTTCGAGGCACGGGGTTTTTACAGACTGAATGGAGAAGACCGACAGCAAATACAGCATTTGGCCGGCAAGAATTTACTAACCGTATCGGGAATTGCACAGCCTGATGGTTTCAGAAAAATGCTGGAAAACCTTGAAGGAAATCTGATCGGCAGTCTTGAATTTGCTGACCATCATGATTACAGCATAAATGATGTGCATAAGATTTTGAAGAAGCAGGATGAATTAAAGCCTGATTTTATAGTAACCACAGAAAAAGATGCAGTGAAACTTAGACAGTTTTCAGAACTGTCGAATAGTGTCTGGATTTTGGAAATTGAAGTACATCCTGAAGAATCCTGGAATGCTTTTTTTGAAAAATTTCTTGACACTTTATGAAGCATAAGTTGCTGAAAATGTTGACTAGATTTGTAAATTTAATTATAATTAATAGTTTGTGATTAATCAGGTTTCTAATATAGGTTATTCCAGTGAGCAAAAAGCTTCTTAAGAATTTACATTTGATCAATCCATGCTCCGAACCTGCATTTATAGAGAATGCATTTGTGGCAATTTCCGGTGATACAATTGAAAGTGCAGGAAGCTCCTTGCCTGCAGGTGAGTATGATGAAATTCACGATCTTGGTGGAAAAGTTGCCTTGCCGGGGATGATTAATGCCCATCATCATTTATATTCCAGCCTTGCGATAGGAATGCCCCTGCCTAAAAATAATCCAGCTAATTTTGTAGAAAAATTAAAGGAAGTCTGGTGGAAAATGGATCTGGCTCTTGACCATGATTCCACACATGCTTGTTTTGAAGCAGGCTTGCTTGACTCCCTCAAGGCAGGCACAACAACAGTAATTGATCATCACTGCAGCCCGTCCTATATAGAGGGCTCACTGTCATTATTGGCAGATACTGGTGAAAAAATGGGACTCAACATCAGCCTGGCTTTTGAAATTACTGATCGAAACGGTGAGGAAAAATTTGAAGCAAGCCTGAACGAAAATCTGGAGGCATTGGAAAAATACTCTGGCTCACCTCATGTACATCCAACAGTTGGCATGCACGCATCTTTCACTCTGTCTGATGATTCTCTGAAAAAAATCCATGATGCTGTCAGTTCACTGGATTCCTGGGGTATACACATTCATGTTTCGGAAGACATGGCTGACGAACATGATGCTGCAGACAGAGGCTACGGATCAGTTCTTGAGAGACTAAATAAGTTTGATTTGCTCAATCAAAACGCGCTTATTATTCATGGACTGCATATCAAAGAAACTGACGTGAATTTGATCGGTGAACTTAATGCCATGTTCGTTCACAATCCATCATCAAACGCAAATAACAGGGTCGGAATGACGCCCAATCTGAACCTGGATGAATTGGGTTCCGGACTTGGAACGGATGGCATGCAGGCAAACATGCTCCGTGAAGGAAAAGAAGGAATGCTTATAAGAAGCTCTCACCTTCCTGGAGGCGCAGCAAGTTCGGATTACATGCGGCTATTATTTGGAAATAATCCGGAGATTGCCTCTAAACTCTTTGGCCGTAAGATTGGCCGTATTTTGCCGGGGTACCAGGCAGATCTCGCAATTTATGATTATTCGCCAAGAACACCGATCACAGAATCGACTGTTTTTGGGCACGTATTTTTTGGACTGAGTGAACTCCCCAGTGATGTGATCACAAGAGGTGAATTCAGGATTAAAGACCGTCAGCTGCTTATGCATTCTGAAAAAGAAATAAAAGCAAATGCAGTCACTCAGGCAGAAAAACTTTGGAGCCATTTCTGACAATCAAATTCCATCCCTGAAAAAATATGGCAGAACTCATACCACATCCCTTTGGCTCCCTTATTAAACGGATGTTCCACGAGCTGGAAACGGCAGGCTCAATTTTTGACTATCCCTCAAAGAAATTCTTTATCGGAACTACTGATAAAGACTACTCTGTTAAATTCCATGGGAAAAACTCCTCCTCTCCGCTTGGACCTGCATCCGGACCTCAAACTCAAATGGCTCAAAATATTTTGCTTTCATGGCTGGGCGGTTCAAGAATCATGGAGCTTAAAACTGTGCAGGTTCTGGATGAACTGCAGATTCCTCGGCCTTGCATTGACATGCAGACCGTTGGCTACAATGTGGAATGGTCGCAGGAATTAAGAGTTGAGCAATCGCTGCATGAGTACGTCAAAGGCGCAATGCTTATCCAAATACTGCAGGCCAGCGGGAAACTCACATTAGCCAATAATTTTGAAAATGTGCTTTATGATATGAGCGTCGGATATGATCTTGAGGGAATTAAGTCTGACAAGGTATGCCGGTTCATTGAGAAAATGAAGGATGCTTCTGAAATTGTGGAACAGTATCGTAAACAAATTCCGGAAAAATACGCGGAATACAGGGACCTTGATTTTCAAACAAGTCTTTCTGACACGCTGACTCTAAGCACTTTCCACGGCTGTCCTCCGGACGAAATCGAAAAAATAATTGATTATCTTTTCCATCAGCATAGATTGAACTGCATTATCAAACTCAATCCAACACTGCTTGGAAAGAAAAAAGTACGGAACCTGTTGAACGAGATGATGGGCTACCAGGATATCAATGTTCCGGATGAAGCATTTGAAAATGATACTACGTGGGAACAGGCACAGGGATTTGTGGAGCGCCTTGGTCAAACTGCAGAGTCTCTTGGACTTGGATTTGGCGTCAAATTCAACAATACGCTGATTGTGGAAAATCATCGCAATTTCTTCCCGCAAACAGAAAAAGTAATGTATCTCTCAGGAACTCCGCTGCATGTATTGGGAATCAATCTGGTTCAACAATTCCGTGAAAGGTTTGGAAACCGCTTCCCAATTTCGTTTTCTGCAGGAATAGACAGGGCAAACTTTGCAGACACAGTTGCATTGGGACTAACTCCAATCACTGTGTGCAGTGATTTGCTCAAGGTCGGAGGCTACAGTAGGAGCAGCAGCTATTTTAAGGAGCTAAACTTGCGCATGGACAGTCTCGGTGTCTCTGACATAGAAAGCTATATTATCAAAGCCTACGGGAATGCAGAACAGGCACTGGAAAATATTGGTATTGGTAACAAAGATGAATCCGTGAATACATTCAGGGAATCACTGCATGAGCCTGGAAGTCAATTAAAATTCAGTCAGGTCCGCAAGACTTTGGGAACCGAAAATGCTGACAGCCTGCTTTCTGAAGTTAAGCTGCTTAATACCAGAACTTACGTGGAACAGGCCAGTTCCCATGCACGCTATGGTTTTGAAAAAAACTCAACTCCTCCACGAAAAGTTGGGAGCATGCTTGAATTATTCGACTGCCTGACATGTGATAAGTGCATCCCTGTATGCCCTAACGATGCTAATTTCGCTCTGAATATTCCTCCGGGAGAAACTGAGGTCCTGGAGTTTGAGCAGCGCAGTGACAGGTGGCACATAAAAGACAGAAAAACACTGAAACTGGAAAAAAAATACCAGATAGGTAACTTTGCGGATTTTTGTAATGAATGCGGAAACTGCGACATATTCTGTCCTGAAGACGGAGGACCGTTTGTGCTCAAACCGAGATTTTTTGGAAATTTGGAGTCATTTCAGCATTTCAGCAGTCATGACGGGTTTTTTATTGAAAAAAATAATGAGGCTGAGAAAGTCTATGCGCGCTTTGATGGTAATGAATACAGCCTCTCAATAAAAGGTGAATCTGTCAGTTATTCCGGTCCGGATTTCAACATAAGGTTCTCCAAGGACGACCCCATGAACACCATTTCAGGAGAGGCAAAAAGCAGTGTAAGTTTTGAAAATTATGAGATAATGCAGATGATGAAAACAGCTGTCACAGACGCATCCAGTGTTACTTATTCAAGTTTCCTGTAGCAGCATTTATCTGGTCGGAGTCCGTTAGTTAATATGGTCAATGAAATCTTAGCTGCACTTGCCGTGTTGCAAAATTAATAGGGAGAAAAATAATGTTAGCTGATTCAAGAGTATCCGCGGTCCTGCCTGTTGTGGACCTGGAACGTGCAAGGAAATTTTATGAAGAAAAGCTTGGACTTCAGGCTGGTGATGCACCTGGAGGAGTTATGTTTGAATGTGGCCATGGTTCGCAGCTGGTTCTGTATCCCAGGGATTCACCAACCAAAGCTGATCATACTGCGGCGGGGTGGGAAGTTGACGATGTTGAAAAGGTTGTAAAGGATCTTCGGGAGAAAGGCGTTGTATTTGAACAGTATGAAATGACTGATGAGCAGGGTATTGCTACCATGGGTGGAGTCAAAGGCGCATGGTTTAAGGATAGTGAAGGCAACATCCTTTCAGTTGTCCAGTTTGAATGAGTGGTCCGGCGCAGAATGACATATGATGAAATAATAAAGACATAAATAAAAAGCAAACTTGAATTCAGATCTTAAGCATCACTGAACACTAATTTACTTTCTGAAAAGTAAGGAGAAGTATGGAATTTAAATTAAACGGAAATACAATATCGTATGAAGGTGATCCGGAAATGTCCCTGATGACATATTTGCGGGATGTAGAAGATATAATTTCTCCCAAAGACGGCTGCGCGCCTGAAGGAGTATGCGGGTGCTGTACGGTGTTGATGGACAGCAATCCTCTCAAGGCTTGTATTGCGCCGATGAGACGCATTGAAGGTAAAGAAATTGTGACGATGGAAGGCCTTGATGAAGGCAAAAAAGAAACTGTAGTTAAGGCTTTTGCGAAAGAGGGAGGTCTGCAGTGTGGATTCTGTACTCCTGGAATCATAATGAAAGTCTGGCCCTTATTCGATCAGCCTTTTGTGACAGAAAAAGAAGTAAACAAGGCACTTAACAGCAACCTTTGCCGATGTACAGGCTACAAAAAAATAACAAAATCATGTCTGACCGCCGCAGAAGCACTTAGGAATAATGGAAACCTTGAGCTTCCAAAATACAGCGGAAAGGTAGGGGAGAGTCTGCCAAAATATGACTCAGTAAGACTGGCTGTCGGTGAAGCACCATATGTTGCAGATCTGAAGTTTGAGGGGATGGTGCATGGAGCATTGAAATTCAGTGAACATCCCAGAGCTAAAGTTCTAAAAATCAGTACCGCCAAAGCTGAAAAAATGGATGGCGTTCTGCGCGTATTTACTGCCAAAGATATTCCCGCTGAACGATTCACTGGTTTAATTATTTCAGATTGGCCCCTAATGGTAAGAGAAGGAGAAACCACACGCTATCTTGGAGATATTCTAGCTGGAGTTGTTGCGGAAACTGAAAAGCAGGCACGTGAGGCTTTGGACTCAATAGATGTCGAATACGAGATATTAACTCCCGTAACAGATGCTTCTGAAGCACTGTCAGACCAAAGTCCAAAAATACATGAAAGCGGTAACCTCCTTTCCACAACCGAGATACAGCGTGGAGACTGCTTAAAGGCTGAGAAAGAAAGTGAATATGTTACAAAAGGAACATACAAAACTCAGCGAATAGAACACGCTTTCATGGAACTCGAATGCTGTGTCGCAAAACCCCAGGAAGATGGAATTGAAGTCTTCTCACAAGGACAGGGAGTCTATGAAGACAGGAACAGTATCAGCAAGATTTTAGGAATTCCACTAGAAAATGTGGTTGTTTCACTGATGCCAAATGGCGGAGCATTTGGAGGAAAGGAGGATATTTCAGTGCAGGGACATGCCTCCCTTTTCGCTCACTTACTTCAGCTTCCTGTTCGAGTAGCATTGACCCGACCGGAGTCACTGCTGATGCATCCTAAACGCCATCCTATGTCAATGGATATTTCTATGGGATGTGATAAAAATGGCAAACTTACATTTATCAAGGCAGACATTATTGGTGACACAGGTGCATACGCCTCGGTAGGCATGAAAGTCCTAGAACGTGCGGCCGGACACGCAACAAGTGTCTATACGATTCCTTCGGTTGAAATCCTGAGTCGTGCAGTTTATACCAATAATGTTCCCTGCGGGGCCATGCGCGGATTTGGTGTTAACCAAATTAATTTTGCGGTTGAAAGCTGTCTTGATGAATTATGTGAACTTGGCGGATTTGACCGCTGGCAAATACGCTTCGACAATGCACTAAAACCCGGAGACTGTACTTCGACAGGCCAGAAAATCACATCGGGAATAGGAATTCAAAAAACGTTGCTTGCTGTTAAAGAAAAATTTCAAAATGCCAGATATGCAGGCATTGCATGTGGTATGAAGAACACCGGAATCGGTAACGGAATAGCAGATGAAGGCAAGGTGAAGGTGGTTATTGATTCTCCCGATAATGTTACAATTCACCACGGATGGACCGAAATGGGTCAGGGAGTTTTTACAATGGCCGTTCAATTTTTATGCGAAGCAACTGGTATCAGTCCTGAACTGATCTCAGTCAAAGTTGATACATCAAAAGAGGCTCCAGCAGGTATGACCACTGCTTCACGCGGCACCTCTATAATTGGTAACAGCGTACTGGATGCGGGTTCAAAAATTAAAGCCGATCTTGAAACACACTCGCTTGCAGAATTAGTGGGACGTGAATATGAGGGAGAATGGATTTGCGACTGGACCACATCACTTGCATCAAAGACAGAAGACCCGCAGACACATTACTCATACAGTTATGCAACGCAGGTAGTGACACTTGACGATTCAGGACAAATCGACACTGTTTTCGCGGCCCATGATGCCGGAAGAATAATCAATCCCGTCTTGTTTGAAGGACAGCTTGAAGGTTCTGTACATATGGGTCTGGGCTACGCACTTTCAGAAAATTTTGAAATGCAGGAAGGAAGACCAAAGCATACTAGGCTTGGGAAACTTGGTATGATTCGCGCCGCTTCAACACCAAACATAGTAGTTATCGGTGTTGAGGAACCGGATGAATTTGGGCCATGTGGAGCAAAGGGGGTAGGGGAGATTGGTCTTGTACCTACTGCTTCTGCAGTGTCAAACGCGTTCTTTCAGTACAACGGCGAGCGCCAATATGAACTGCCCCTGAAGAAAATGAGTGTAAGGCCTGATGCTGCATGATGAAAAAAAACAAACTTATCATTTTTGCATTGGGAGGGAATGAAATTTCCCCTGTTGAAATTGACCCAAGTACAGGCAAGCTGATCAATCAGGATTTGCCCAGACAGTGGAAACGCACAGCAGAAACATGTGAAATAATAGCTGATTTCATACAGGAAAATCAGGATTGCTATTATGTAGTGACCCACGGCAACGGACCGCAAATTGGCAACATCCTTCTGCGTTCAGAGTATTCCAGCAAGTATCTGCATAAAATTCCGCTTGATGTCTGCGGAGCAGATTCTCAGGGAGCTCTTGGATACATGCTGGCCCAGCTTTCAAACTCCCTTCAGGTCAGGAGGCTGGAATTTCATACTGCTGAAATAATTACCCAGGTCATAGTTGATGCAGAAGATCCTGCCTTCCAAAATCCAAGCAAATTTATTGGTCCTCCGTTATTAAAAGAGGAAGCATCTAGGTTAATGAATGAAACTCCGGACTACTGCGCAAAGTTTTACAAGAATGCAGACAACTCCGAAAATCCTGAGTTAATCTCAAGTTCAGCAGCCTCTGGGAACACACAAGACCAGTTGGAAATTTGGCGCCGTGTGGTACCTTCACCTGTTCCAAAAGGTATCGTAGAAATTGATATTATAGAAGCCTGTTATTTGTCTGGAAACATTCCCATTTCAGTCGGAGGAGGAGGTATTCCAGTGGTGAAGGTCATTCCTGAACAAAACGAAGATTCTGAAACTTACAAATGCAATTACGGAATTTCCTACAACCGCAGAGTTACGGAAGACAAAAAACCCGCAGCAATATTCAAGGGAGTGGAAGGCGTGGTTGACAAAGATCTTGCCTCAAGTCTGCTTGCACGCATCCTTCTAGAAAGAGCTCAAAAACGTTCACAGAATCTTGAAGTGGAACTGGTGATTTTGACCAATGTAGATGCAGTTAAAATAAATTATCAGCAGCCAAATGAAAAAAGCCTCTCAGAGTTAACGCTGAAGGAAACTTCAGAACTTTATGAATCCGGTATGTTTCCTGATGGAAGCATGGGGCCAAAAATAAAGGCCATGATTGATTTTTTAGAATTCGGAGGCAAAAGGTCCTACATTACTAAAGTGGACTTGCTTCAGCAGACGATCCGCGGTGAAGCAGGAACAAGATTCATTAATTAAATATGGGGCAAAATTAATTCAAACAACCCCTTTTTTGAAGTATTTTTTAAATGATCAAATGCTTTTTAAATAATTTGCAAAACAAGATTAACATTATATGAAAGAATTCGAACATTACATCTCAAACATAAAAAACACTGAAGCCAGCCTTTTTAAAAAAGACATTCTGCTCACCTGGGAAAGATCTGTTGAAGAACTGAAAGCAGTTTTGAATATTGCGGACGCACTGAAATATCTTCACAGCAATAACATATCAACCAGGCTGTTTGAGTCAGGAATTGCGGTGTCTTTGTTCAGGGACAATTCAACCCGTACCAGATTTTCTTTTGCCTCTGCTTCAAACCTGCTGGGTTTGAGCGTCCAGGACCTGGATGAAGGAAAATCACAAATAGCACATGGAGAAACTGTACGCGAAACTGCGAATATGATTTCTTTTTTATCTGAAGTGATAGGTATCAGAGATGACATGTACCTTGGTGCAGGAAACGCCTTCATGCGGGAAGTTGGTGAGGCCCTTGACCTCGGCAAAGAGGAAGGGGTTTTGAATCAACGCCCTGCTCTGGTAAATCTGCAGTGTGATATGGATCATCCAACTCAAACAATGGCTGACTTTCTTCATTTGACACATCATTTTGCTTCCGGCGATGGCATTTCCAGCATAGATAATTTACGAGGTAAAAAAATAGCCATGACCTGGGCATATTCACCAAGTTACGGTAAGCCGCTGTCTGTACCTCAGGGAGTGATTGCATTGATGACAAGGTTCGGTATGGAAGTCTCTCTGGCATATCCGAAAGGCTACGAACTGATTCCGGAAATCATGGAAACTGCAGGCACATTTGCTGAGGAAAGCGGAGGTTCATTCAATATTTGTAACTCAATGGATGAAGCATTCCAAAATGCAGATATTGTATATCCAAAAAGCTGGGCTCCATACAAAGTTATGGAACAAAGAACAGAACTTTTACGAAAGCAGGACACGCAGGGTTTGAAAGAATTGGAAAAAAGATGCCTTGAACAGAATGCTGAGCATAAAGACTGGGAGTGTACTGAACAAAATATGAAGCTTACCAAAGACAGTGAAGCACTTTACATGCATTGCCTTCCTGCCGACATAAGCAGCATATCCTGTGATCAGGGTGAAGTATCAGCCGGAGTTTTTGAAAAATATCGAACAGATACTTACGTTGAAGCGGGATATAAACCATTCATAATCGCTGCCATGATCCTGGCAAACCGCTTTGAAAATCCGGTAGAAACATTGGAATACTTGATGCGCCGGAATGACAAACGGATTCATATTTGAGTACTGGACTAAAAAAATCCTGGCACAAAAAAGTTTGGATTAAAGTAAATGCATTTGACTGGTTCTGCTTTTTTAGTTTTTATTCTGAAACAACATAAAATAAAACAACTACTTAGGAGAATATAATGAATAGTTTGGATGAAAATATATCAGTTCTGAGCAAAAAATATCTGCCCTTGGCAGAAGAACTGCTGAAGGAAGCCATCAGAATTCCTGCTGATTATGTGGACAAACCTGTGGACCAGGGTGGAGATCCCGAATGCGGTCTCAGTAACCATGAGGGTCCGAGGCTGAAATACCTGAAAAAACGAATTACTGAAATAGGTGCTGTGCGCAGTCCGGAAGATGTGTGGTTTGATGAATATGGAAATCTTGTCTGGACTGTCAAAGACCCTGATGACGGAATTCCTGACGATAAAAAGCGAATAATATATTTTGATGGACACACCGATACGGTGCGGGCACTGCGAGATCAATGGAGACAGAAAACAGACGAAAGCATTGATGCATACGACGGAGTGCTGAAGCCAAATGGACTCGCGCGTGATTTCCTCCGTAGTGAGTTGGGCTACCTTCCACCAGATGACGAATGGGATAATCTTATCTTTGGAAGAGGTTCTGCGGACCAGCTCGGAGGTGTAATATCACAGATTATTGCCACTAAAATTGCTTTGGAACTTGTGGAGAAAGGAGCACTCAAAGGCACCATCATCAGGGCATACGCCACTACTGCGGAGGAGGACAATGACGGCGCGGGACCGATGTATTTGATGAATAAAGTCCTGCCCGGTTCAGGTCCTGAACTGGTTCCTGATGTGGTAATACTCTCTGAAGGTACCGGCGATGCCGGCAAAGGTGCACTCGGAATATACCGTGGACAGCGCGGACGCATGCAGATTGAGGTGACAGTTACAGGACGGTCCTGTCACGGTTCGATGCCATGGGAAGGTTTGAACCCACTGGAGTTCGGCAGCGCAATCATAACTGAGGCAGCTCAAAGGTACAATGACCGTGAGGGATTTAAAGATGATTCTTTTCTGGGACACGGAACTCGAACTGCGTCATTTGCCAAACTTGATACTCCAAGCGATTGCGCCGTGCCTGACCGCTTCAAATTCCGCTTCGACAGACGCCTGACCGTTGGTGAAAACCCAGATGATGCAGTAGCTGATATAGACGGCTTTGAATCTGTCAAAAAAGCTCGAGAAGCTGGACTATCTGTTGATGTGGCAGTACCGGTATACGAGGAACTTACATGGAACAACTACCGCCCCGGCAACAAGCAGATTTACATGGGCTGGGCAACTCCGGAAGATCATCCTGCCCTCCAGACCGCAGCAGAAGTATACAGAATGGTCGTTTCTCCAAATGTTGAAACCCAGATTGAAACGGAAGGAACTCTCAGGAAAGAACCCAGAATCGATCGTTGGATTTTTTCTACAGATGGCGTAGGTTTCCCTATCCCTGCAGAAAAATCTGACATACAGATTTCAGACAGAAAAAATTGGGTACACGCCGGTGAATACAAACATCCTCCAATGTTTGGCTTTGGACCTGGAATTGAACAAAACACCCACAAAATCGGAGAATGTACAGATAAGAGGGAACTTCGTCTGGCCATTGCATTCATGGCCAGATTTCCCAGTGCATATGCCGCTTCATAAATGGGAAAGTGTTGACTGCCTGCTAAAATCCGCGTAAAGGCATTTCAGGAGAGCGCTGCAGCCAGTTCCATTCAGGATAATCTACATTCCCTTCGATGAGGTGCATAGTGTAAGCATGGCGAGTGAGGCTGGAACGGTTGGCATAGCTCATATGGGGTAAAAGTCCGTGCAGTATTACCATTGTTCCTGCATTTACCTCCAGAGGCACCAGCTTTGATGTCTCCCATGGAGAAACATCTAATATTTCCATCTCTGTTCCATCCCCGTTTTTATTCCGGAAAAAACGGGATTTCAGCACGTTTCTGTGGCCCCCGGGTATAGCCCACATACAGCCGTTCTCCAAGGAAACATCTTCCAGCGCAAACCAAAAACCTTTCACGCTTATTGGTTCTGTGTAAAGAAAAGTTGCGTCCTGATGACAGCCAACTTCTCCTCCTATCTTTGGCTGTTTGAAAATATACATTGATTGCAGAATCCTGGGATCTTCAAAGCCGATATCTTTGGCAACAGCTTCAAGTTCTTCTGTCCTGGAAAAACTATCAAAAACAGGATCAAGGTCATGCATTGCATGACCGATTTTATTGATTGAAAATTCCTTCGGCTGTTTTAAATCACCATTTTCATCAAATGACTCCTCCTCAAAAAAGCAACGTATTTTGTCTCCTGATTCCAGGAAGAAGCGGTCCGAATGCCTTGTCTGTTCATTTGTGGTAAAGATAGTAACTGACTCTGAAGAATCGAAATTTTTGACTATTTCTGATGCTCGAACGCGCAACTTATCGCAGTCTTCTTGAGAAACAAAGTTCTCCAGCACCAGATAACCATTTTGTTCAAATGATTCAATTTGTCTTTGTGTCAATGACATAGATTCCTTGAAAAAAAAGCCCACATATTATACACTCCCAGCAGTCAGGACACTTTAAACAAAGGATACTTCCTGATCCAGTCAATGTTGTGCCGAACTTTTATGAATCAAAAAACGCCTGTTGAATAAATGCTGCTGGAAGGACTTAAATTGATGATTGTGGGCATGGCCACTGTCATGCTTTTCCTGCTGCTGCTGATTGCCTGCATTGAGTGGGTAAAATTCCTTACACGCAATTTCACAATGAACCAGCAGCAGTCATTGCTTCACAGTCGTAAATCAGATTCAAACAAATACAAAACTGTTCCTAATCTAGAAGTGCCTGTCGAAGTATTTGCTGCTGCAATTGCATCTTATGAGTCAGATAATAATACCCCATAACTAATTTATCTGCATTATATATAAACAAAAATCTGTCGGAAAAACATCATGGCCAAGAAAAAAATTGAATTTATGGACACATCCTTCCGTGACGGATTTCAATCTGTGTTTGGAGCTCGAGTAGCAACCAAAGATTTCCTGCCCGCACTGGAAGCGGCTGTAGAGGCGGGAATGCAGTATTTCGAAGCAGGAGGCGGGGCTCGTTTCCAAAGCCTGTTCTTTTATTGTAATGAATCTGCTTTTGACATGATGGACGCGTTTAGAAAAACAGTAGGACCTGATGCCAATCTGCAGACACTTGCCCGAGGCATTAATGTTGTTGGCCTCCGCCAGCAGCCAAGGGACATGATAGATCTGCACGCTAAAATGTTCAAAAAGCATGGCATCACTACCATTCGTAATTTTGACGCCTTGAATGATTTGCGTAATCTAAAATATTCAGCTGAACGCATCACTGCTCATGGCCTGCACCACCAGATTGTGATTACGATGATGGATTTGCCTCCGGGATGTGAAGGCGCTCATGACACAGAATATTATCTGAAGACATTGAGAAATATTCTGGATTCTGATGTGCCTTACGATTCAATTTGCTTCAAAGACGCAAGCGGTACAGCAAATCCAAGAAAAGTGCATGAGACAATTAAGGGTGCCAGAAAAATGGCTCCGGAAGGAACCATCATGCACTTACACACGCACGACACGGCAGGAGCTTCAGTTGGCCAATATATGGGGGCAATTGAAGGCGGAATTGACCGCATTGATTTGTCAATGAGCCCGGTCAGCGGCGGAACAGGTCAGCCGGATATCCTCACCATGTGGCACGCTCTCAAAGGCACGGACTACACTCTGGACATTGACCCCGATAAAATTATCAAAACCGAGGAAGTTTTTGCTGATTGTTTTGAGGATTATTTTTTCCCTCCAGAATCCCGCATGGTATCTCCTCTGATTCCTTTTTCACCAATGCCTGGCGGGGCATTGACAGCTAATACGATGATGATGCGAGATACAGGCACATTACACCTTTTTCAGGATGTGATCAGGGAAATGTCTGAAGTAGTGCGCCTCGGAGGTTTTGGGGCGTCTGTAACTCCAGTATCTCAATTCTATTTTCAGCAGGCCTACCTCAACGTCACAGAAGGCAAGTGGAAAAAAATCAACCCTCAATACGGCAACATGGTGCTTGGATATTTTGGAAAGACTCCAGTGGAGCCTGATCCGGAAATTGTCAAGCTTGCTTCCGAACAGCTCGACAAACTTCCGTACAAAGATGATCCTCTGGATTTATTGGAACCGGGAATTCCTAAAGCTACAGAAATTCTGCAAAAAAATAACCTCCCTGAAAGTGAAGAAAACCTTTTCATTGTTGCCAGCTGCAAAGAAAAAGGACTCGATTTTCTGCTTGGAAAGGGGAAAAACTTAATCAGAAAAAAATCACAGGAAGTTAAAAAAGACTCTCCTACTGCTGCAAAAACCACTGCGCCTGATGTGCCCGTAACTACCGCTCCAGCATCCGGAACTCGTGATTACTCCATCACTGTGAACGGGCGTGTATATGAGGTTCAAGTCAGCTCCGGTGGAACAGTTTCTGCCGCTCCAGTTGCAGTAATCGCCCCTGTTTCCCCTCCACCGGCAAGGGCTGCATCGGCAATAGAAATTCCAGCACCCACTCCCGGAAATATCGTCCGAGTTGAAGTCGCTGTTGGAGACAATATCACAAAAGACCAGGTTCTGTTGGTAATGGAAGCCATGAAGATGGAATCCGAAGTCAAATCTTCACAGTCCGGATTTGTAAAGGCAATTCATATTCAGGCTGGAGACACTGTCCAAACTGGAGATGTTTTGCTTACCCTTGGCAAATGAAAAGATGAGAAAGAGTCTTAAAGAGGATTCCATCTGCTTCTCTTCAATACATTACACACAAAAACTTAATTTTTCCCTGATCCAGATTTTCTCTGTATTTTTTATTATGGTTTTGTCCGGAACTGTGTTCGCTCAATCCGGAGAAGACCAGATAAATATTGTGATGCCCACAGACGCAAGGGTGGTACGCCTGGATGTGAAAATCGGTCAGTGGGTTTATGCTGGTAACAATCTGGCTGTTCTTAAGGATTCCAAAGGTTCAAAATTTAAGCTGCGTGCTGGAGTTTCTGGGAGGATTGAATCTTTTAAACTGCAGGCCCATAAACAGTATGCTGAGGGAGAAATTATCGGTGTCCTCAGAACTACTCCGATAATTATGGAGAAAGTGGATAGCGGAGCTTCAGTTGATACCCTGCCATCATTTGAGCAAATGTTGCAGAATCTCTTCAACTCAACTGGAACATCAAATCTGATCCACGGACATAGACTGGACTGGACGGCAGGACTTGGCAGAATTATCATGATTGGAGTAGGTTTTACCTTGCTTTATCTGG
>ERZ651768.990-NODE-990-length-21077-cov-13.377190_pt1 | contig 21077 bp, 13 predicted proteins | sample MGYA00514754_ERZ651768 | MGnify/ENA metagenome assembly ERZ651768
AGCATACGCGGCTTCTGCGTTCCACCAGTGGACATTGCTGCCAATAAGGATCTTCATCAAAAACTGGCGTTACCGGGAACTCTCGGAAACGGAATCACATCACGGATGTTTTTCATTCCTGAGACAAACTGGACTAGACGCTCAAAGCCCAGTCCAAACCCGGAATGCGGTACAGTACCAAAGCGCCTCAGGTCAAGATACCATTCGTATGATTCATTCATCAGTCCATGTTCCTTCATTCTTGCGGAAAGCACCTCAAGAGAGTCCTCACGCTGTGACCCTCCTACAATTTCTCCAAGTCGGGGGAAAAGCACATCCATAGCAGAAACGGTCTTTCCGTCATCATTTTGCTTCATGTAAAATGCCTTAATTTCTTTTGGATAGTTGATCAGGTTTATCGGTTTTTGAACATGCTTTTCCGTAAGATACCTTTCATGTTCTGATTGAAGATCAAGCCCCCACTCAAAAGGAAACTCAAACGATTCACCTGATTTCTGCAAGATGCCTATTGCTTCGGTGTAGGTCAGTGTTTCAAACTCGGTCTGATGAATGTGCTTCAGTGTTTCCAACAGTTCTGGTTCATACATCTTCTGCAGAAATGCCAGCTCATCCTCATGTTTCTCCAGGCATTCGCCTATCACATACTTCAGGAAATCTTCGGTTAATGGCAGCATGCCCCGCAAATCCATGAATGCCATCTCCGGTTCGATCATCCAGAACTCCGCAAGGTGCCGTGATGTGTTGGAATTTTCAGCACGGAAAGTTGGTCCGAATGTGTAAACATCAGTAAATGCCAGCGCAAAAACCTCCGCACCAAGCTGACCTGAAACAGTCAGGCTCACATCTGTGCCGAAAAAATCTTCTTCGTAATTAACTTTTCCCTGGGAATCGCGCGGAAGGTTTTCCAGGTTCAGTGCAGTAACACGGAACATTTCACCCGCGCCCTCAGCATCATTGGCAGTGATAATAGGTGTCTGAACGTAAAGGAAATTACGTTGCTGAAAAAAACTGTGGATGGCCCACGAAAGTGTGTTGCGTATACGAAAGACGGCCCCAAGTGTGTTTGTACGCGGACGCAAATGTGCAATTTCTCGCAAGAACTCAAGCGAGTGTCCCTTCTTCTGCAATGGATATTGATCCCCTGCAGACTCACCGATTACCTGGATTTCTGCAGCGTGTATTTCAAAATCTTGCCCTTTAGCGGGAGACTTAACTACCTGTCCGCGGATTATCAGCGAGGCGCCGGTGCTTAGTTTAGAAACTTCCTGATAGTTTTCAAGGACTTCATCGGCAACAACCTGGATTCCGTTTTGATTCGAACCGTCGTAAAGCTGAATGAAGGAAATGCCTTTTGAATCTCGACGCGTACGTACCCAGCCATTAAGAGATACTGACTGGTTTATCTGATTTTTATCAATTGAGGAAATGCGCATTCGCTGAGTCATAAAAAGGTTTCAGGAATGTGGTTTGGGGGCTGCCAGAATATAACGCTGTTAATCCAGAGAGGACAAAATAACTATTGTCCACGCAGTTGTTTGGCAACCTCTATTTCTGAATTTTCCACCACTTCAGTAAGTTCATCCACAGAAATCATCATGCTTTTGCGGTCCGGCATAACCGCGTAAAGATATTTAACAAATTCAGGAATCATAGACAAATATTTCTGGTTTTCCTCCAGCTTTATCTGGCGTACCAGAAAATGTTCCAGCTGCTCCTGGGACATATTGCGCATAACACTGATGAATGCTGTTGAGCATTCTTCTAGTTCTTTGCTGATGTCAGTTGGATAAAAGAATTTCAGCTGTTTTCTTGAACCTGCTATGCGCACAAAAATAAGCATTACAGCACACACCACCAATCCGTCAATCCAGCCTATGCCCCAAACTCCCATGAAGCCCAGCAAAAAATAAACGGCCCCTGTGATTGAGCCAAGCAGCTGCAGCGTCACCCTGATTTTTTCCACCGCAAGATATTTTATGTTATACCGCTTTTCCTTTACGAAAAAGGACATTCCTTCAGTAAAATGTGGTGCCGCCATCACAATTTCTTCAGCAGAAGCAAGCTGATTTTCCAGCTCCATTTCAAGCTGTTTCCTTTTTTCAACCGCGCGCTCATTGATGATTTCCTGCATCACATAACGTCGCGAAGCCCGCAGCCTTTCTGCCAATTCCTCGATATGTACATTCGGATTATCTTCATCATCTGACAAAGGAGTAGCTTTAAATTCGGCACGACTGGTAAGGTACTCTATAAGTTCATCAAACAGCTTATGCATTTCTGCAGGAAAACTGCTGTGGCCTGTTTCTTCCTCTTCGGCCTTTGACTTGGCTTCCAGATCCATTTCATGGCGAACCAGTATAGAGAAGATATCAGATGCGTTTTCCACGTTTGATGAATTAAGTTCCAACATGCGTATGAAGGTATTTCCCAGGATTGAGGTGAAGGTAGAATATTTTCTCCCTTTATACTCAATATCAGGTTTCTGAAGTGTATAGTAACCGTTCAGAATTGAATCAACCATCATACGCAGCAAGGTATCATAGTCTTCGTTGCTGTCCCTCCTGATTGCCAGGCCATTCCAGCTCAAAGCAGCAAATTTGTCTGCCGCACCATGTGACTCCAGCCATAACTCAGTAGCATCAACAAAAGCGTCTATATTATCCGGAGTACCCGCATTTTGCCAAATGTAGGCAGAAGCTTCTTCAGCTGCAGCTTCGCTGTCCATCTGCTTCTGAAAGATCACCATTACATCTCTGGCAATCTTCTCTTCTAAATCCACAGGTGCTTGATCTTCAGACACTGTGCCTGCTTCTGCTTGAGCCATGATCAGGTAGATTTACTCTTTTATAATTAATTTTTGTCATTGTCGCGCCAGTCAAGACGCTTGTGAATTTCCTCCTGGACCAGCGTCGAAAAGGCTTCAAATGACACGGATTCACGTGTCTTGCTTCCGTAACGCTGCCAGGTAACAGACTGACTTGCCTGTTCGTTTTCACCCACAATCAGGATATTTGGTATTTTGTCCACTGCAGCATTCCTGATTTTCTTGCTGAATGAATCGTGAGAATCATCAACCTCGGTGCGAATTAAAGAATCGTACAAGTTTTGATTCAAGCCATCGGCGTATTCATTGAATGCTGAAGCTACTGGAATAAACCGTACCTGCACCGGAGCCAGCCACGTTGGGAATGCTCCGCCGTAGTGTTCAATCAGGAAAGCCACAAATCTTTCATGTGTACCGAGGGGTGCGCGGTGAATAATTATCGGGGTATGTTCCTGGCTGTCACTGGCAGTATACTTCAATCCAAAGCGGCTGCCCATCACCAAATCCATTTGATTAGTTGACGCAGTTTCTTCGCGTCCAATCACGTTTGTAACCTGGAAGTCTATCTTTGGCCCATAAAAAGCTGCTTCACCCCGAACCGCTTCATAGGGAATACCGACTTCTTCCATGACTTCTGAAACCAGAGTTTCGGCCTTTTGCCAGAGTTCAGGCTCACCAACAAACTTGCCTTTGTCTTCCTCAGCAAGAGAAAGTCTCAGCCAGAAATTGCTCAAGCCGAACATCTTGTAATATTCAGTGTGCAGATTCATCACATTGATAAACTCTGCTTTAGCCTGCTCAGGTGTGCAGTAAATATGCGCATCATTCATGGTCATGCCCCGCACGCGCAGCAAACCCGCAAGTTCTCCAGACTGTTCATAGCGGTAGCATGTGCCGTATTCTGCCAGACGCAGGGGCAGATCACGATAGCTCCTGGGCTCTGCTTTATAAATCATGTGATGATGAGGACAGTTCATTGGCTTGAGAAAAAGCCGTTCTCCATCCATTTCCATCGGTGGGAACATGCTTTCCTGGTAATAAGGCAAGTGTCCGGAAGTAAAATATAAATCCTCTCTTGTGATATGAGGAGTTGATACACGTTTGTATCCTGCAAGAAATTCTTTTTCCCTGGCAAGTTTTTCCAGTTCATCCCGAATCACGGTGCCGTTAGGCATCCACAAGGGCAGCCCTTTGCCCACCTCCTCGCTGATGGTAAAATAACGAAGTTTGCTGTTCAGTTTCCTGTGGTCACGCTGCATGGCCAGGCTGCGCTTCTCCTTATATTCCTTGAGCTGCTCCCCAGTTTCAAAGGCCAGGCCATAAACCCTCTGCATCATGTTGTTTTTTTCTGAACCTTTCCAATAGGCACCTGCCAGAGAATCAAGGGAAAAGCAGTTTTTTGGAATTTCGCTGGTTGACTTCACATGAGGTCCTTCACACAAATCCCAGAAAGGACCATTGCGGTAAAGGCTTATTATTTCGTTTTGGGCGACAAGATCTTCCACCTGCTCAATTTTGTACTGCTGATTTTCCCTGCTCAAAAGTTCAACCATGTCTTCCTGGTCCAGTTCTTCACGCTCAAAAACCTGCCCCGACTTGATAATATGCCGCATTCGCTTTTCCAGTTTGGGCAAGTCTTCCGGCGTCAACGGTTCCTCCAGATCAAAATCATAATAAAATCCGTTATCAACCGGCGGCCCGAATCCAAGCTTTGCGCCGGGGCGTATTTCCAGCACCGCCTGGGCCAGAACATGCGCAAGCGAATGCCTGATTTTATAGAGATCAGAATTTGTATCCAGTTTATTCATTAAAAATATCAGGGATTTATCTGTACAGGTTTGCAGCAGAGAGATATAAATTCATTTCATGCTGCAGGCTGGGAACCTGAATCACTTGTCCATGAAATATCAGAAACACCTTTTTGCTGATCTTTCAGGTCCTCAGGATGAGCAACCAGGGCCACACCCAATGCTTCTTTGACATTTTTAATAATATTTATATCCAAACCTTTTTTAATCTCATCAGGAACCTCGACAAGATCTTTTTCATTTTCATCCGGAATCAGCACTGTATCCAGGAGCCCTCTCTTTGCGGCAATAAGTTTTTCTTTCAAACTGCCTATCTCAGTTACATGTCCCCGCAATGTGATTTCACCTGTCATGCCTACATTGTGCTTGACTGAAATTTTAGTAAAGCTGCTTATTATGGCCATGATCAGCGGAAGTCCGGCTGAAGGACCATCCTTCGGCGTTGCTCCTTCAGGGAGATGAACGTGTAAATCTGTTATTGCGAATCTTTCAGGATCAATGCCTAAATAAACAGCATTGCTGCGTACATAGGAAAATGCCGCCTTGGCGGATTCCTGCATCACATCTCCCAGTTTCCCGGTCAGTACAACTTTTCCGGAACCTGGCATTAAACCTACTTCAATCAGCAGCAACTCTCCGCCCATCGGAGTGACACCCAATCCCATTGCAACTCCTACATCATTCTTATCTTCACGCTGGTCATGTTCATATTTTGGTACACCAAGAAGTTCGTGTACCAGCTTTGGTGTTACCACAGTAGCTTTTTTACCTTTGGAACGTACCAGACGAGTTACTACTTTCCTGCATACCTTACCGATTTCGCGTTCCAGATTACGCACCCCGGCTTCACGCGTGTAACCGTGCGTGATTTCTTCTATCGCAGATTTCCTGAAACGAAGCTGTTTTTCTTCCAGACCATGAAACTTCCGCTGCCGGGGAGTCAGAAACTGTGTTGCAATGTGATGTTTTTCCAATTCTGTATAACCTGTCAGTTCAATGACCTCCATTCTGTCAAGCAGTGGACTAGTAATATTCTGCAGACTGTTCGCGGTACAAATGAAAAGGACATCAGACAAACTGAATTCAACATCGAGGTAGTGATCGATAAATGAGTCGTTTTGATCGGGGTCCAGCACCTCGAGCATTGCTGCGGAAGGATCACTGATGTTGCTTTGATACAGCTTGTCGATTTCGTCAATCAGCAAAACTGGATTTTTGCTTTTTGCTTTTCTGATTGACTGAATTATTTTTCCGGGCATGGCACCGATATAAGTACGGCGGTGACCGCGTATCTCTGCTTCATCTCTTACTCCTCCAAGACTGATGCGCACAAAATTTCTTCCAAGTGCGCGTGCTACCGACTGGGCAAGAGAAGTTTTGCCTACACCAGGAGGACCGTTCAGACAAAGAATAGGACCTTTCAGTTTTCCTTTGAGTGACGCCACAGCTAAATATTCAATGATGCGCTCCTTTATTTTTTCCAGACCATAATGGTCCTCATCAAGAATCTGTTCTGCCTGTTTAAGATCAAAATTATCTTCCGTGCGTATCTCCCATGGCATTGCTATCAGCCATTCAAGGTAGTTTCTTACAACATTTGCTTCAGATGACATTGGCGACATCATGCGCAGTTTTTTTAATTCCTTTTCTGCTTCACTTTCTACCTCTTCAGGCATTTTAGCCTGTTTGATTTGCTCCGCAATCTCTTCCATTTCAGCCTTTGGATCTTCCATCTGGCCAAGTTCTTTCTGAATATTGCGCAGCTGGTCTTGCAGAAAATCCTCTTTTTTCGTGTCACTGAACTTATCTGATGCTTCTTTTTTCAGCTTATTTTCAAGCTGTTTAATTTTCATCTCATCCCGCAGAATCTCCAGAACCTTCTGCAGCCTGCTTCCCGGATTCAGCGTTTCCAGCAGTTTTTGCTTTTGCTCATTTGGGATTTTCAACAATGACGCAGCCTTATCACTCACGTTCAGGGGGTCCAATTCCTTCAATGATTTTAAAACATCTTTACCCAACTTGAGTTTCCGCTGGTCTGCATATTTTTTGAACAAATCACGCACCTTTTTTGCCTTATCCTCCAGCTGTTCCTGATCAAACTCCAGTTCACTTTCGTCTACTGGCTGAACCTGTGCTAAATATTCCTTTTCATCTAATTTTGTAGCCAGCAGTTTACCCCTGCGGCTTCCCTCAAACAGGGCTTTGACTGTGCCGTTAGGCAGTCTCATCACCTGGAGGACACTACCAAGCACCCCTATATCATACAAATCACTCTCCTTTGGATTCTCTACCGAAGAATCCCGTTGAGTCACCACAAAAATTTCCCGATCACCGGAGAGAGCACGGTCCAAAGCATCCATTGAAGACTGACGGCCAACGAAAAACGGAGCAGTCGTTCCGGGAAATACAATCTCTTCCCTCATCGGGAGCAGGGGTACAATTACAGGTTTAAGTTTTTCAGACATCTTTTTATTGAGAGTACAGGTTTCAGTTTAAGTGCAAAAATACTTCTGTATCCAAGCAATTCTTCAGCCTAATATTTCATGATGAAAAGCAATTCATTAATCCATCATATTTTTTTAATACTTTTTTCAGGATTTGTAAACGAAAGTGTTAAATAGAAAAACCAGAATTCAGCCAGGGCAATCAGCAAAAGGAAAATGTAAAAGTGATTCAGATAAAGCGCGCCGGCAAGAGTTGCACCGGCAAAATGTCCAAAAAACTGTGCAAAGTTGTATACACCCATTGCAGTCCCTTTGGTCTCCGCTGTTGTAGTTCGAGTAACAAGAGAAGGGAAAATTGGTTCAAAAATGTTAAAACCCATGAAAAATAAGAACAGAGCAGCTACAAACCAAAGCAGCATCTCCTGCTCCTGGCCAATTCCCATCGCGACAGCCGACAACAGCAACAATATTACTCCAAACAGCATAACTTCACGAAAGCGGTTACGGACTTCCGCAATAACAGCCGCAAGTATCATCATCAAAGCTCCTGCAAGCATCATCGGCAAGTATATTTTCCACATTTCCGCACGTTCATATCCTTGCTTTACCAGGATCATTGGTATCAGGAAAAACGTGGATGAAAGACCAGCACCACAAACAAACCCTCCCCAGCAAATAGTACGCAAAGAAGGAACCCTCCATACTGTTTTTGTCATTTTCAGGAAGGAGGTATTTTCCGGAATCAAGGGTATTGCCTCCGGATTTGGAACCGTGGTCAGCACCAGTACCAGACTGACTACGGAAAAAATTGCAATCATTCCAAACATTCCACCCAATCCCAGCCACTCACCAAGAAACGGAGCTGCTATAAATGCAATCGCAAAAGCAGTCCCGATGCTGATACCCATAGCCGCATTGGCACGTGTTCTGACTTCAGGACGAGTTAAATCCGCGACCAGAGCAAACACGGTTGAACTGATTGCCCCTGTGCCTTGAAGAAAACGGGCAATAATCATCAAGTAAATAGAATCTGCCGCAGCAGCAAGCAGGTTCCCAATAATGAACAGCCCCAAACCGATCACGATCACTTTTTTTCTGCCGGCCCTGTCGCTCCACATTCCGAATGGAAGCTGAAGAAACCCCTGTGTCAAGCCATATGCGCCAAAAGCAACTCCAATCAGAAATGGTGTTGCCTCCTCCAAATCCAAAGCAAGAACGCTGAAAACCGGCAGCAGCAGAAAAATGCTGAACATCCTGAAAAAAAGTACCCCGCTTAAACTGTAAATGCTCCTTTTTTCCGTGGAAGTGAAAATCAGGGTTCTTTCGGTTTTGCTCATTATTTATTTAATATCCCAGTTATTACCTCCTTTATTCGAGGAAAAACTTAAAACTTACAGAAAAATTATGGCAATCTCAGTCTTTAAACTCAAGCTTTAGAGCAATCAGCACGTAATCGTACAATCTAGTATTGCGAGCCTGCCGCTGATGAAAACTCAGTCTTTTTTTCCAGACCTTTCCAATACTGTTCCATTTAAAGCTTGGGAAAAACTGAGGACAAACGATTGAAGCGAATGAAGCCGGGGACTATGAGGATAATTCTAATTTGCCGCAATGTGAGATAATTCTCCTTAAAAATTACAGTTATCACAAATATTTAGAATTAAAACTTGATTCAAATCTATGCTTGTCCTAAGTTTCATTATCCTTGGTGAAAACATAAAGAAATTGGCATTCCTGTTAAAGCGGGAATCCAGCTGCCTGTATGTGACAAACGAGAAAGTAATTATGACTTTTCATGTCTTCATCAACCTGTGATTTTTTTCTAAAGACATTCCTGCTTGAATGGGAATAATAATACTTGGCAGCATAATATCAACAGAATGAATAATGCTTCACTCCTGAAGTAATGCTCAATCTTAACCTGGGAATAATAATCTGAACAAGGTCCCGGTCTTCGTGGTACTGACTGTTCTTCAACTAGCTTAGAAATGACTGACGAAAATACCTCCACTGTAATTGTGAACATCCACGGACTGTTGGGAGAACAGGATGGAGTCCAAATTGAGTTTGAAGAAGAACTGCTTGTGGAGGAAGGAGAATTTGTTCTTGATGAAGTAAGGTATGAAATTGTCCGGATCATAAATGAAGATGTAGAGTATCCTCTTGTCTATGTTGTAGTCCTGGATATTCTCAGCCAGACATGAACACCGAACTCTGCCCTGGTTTTTTACCAAATTCATGTCTTCTTCACTCCAGAAAATCCTGAACAATATAAATGGAGACTCTGCTCCAGTTGAACTTCAGGAACTTGCAGGATCCAGCAAAGCACTTGTGGTTTCCATGCTCAGCAAAATATCCGGCCAGTCTTCAGGAAAAACAGTCCCTGTTGTGGTGGTCTGCGAATCTTTTGATATTGCCGAAGTTTTCCTGCATGACATCTATTATTATTTTGGAAGAGAGGGGGTGCATTTTTTCCCCTTCTGGGATGTGCTTCCATACGACAATTTTTCACCGCACAAAGGCCTGATAGCACAGCGTTTTCAAACCCTTGACGCTTTGCTAAATCAGCAGGCACGTATCCTGATTACCACACCCAATGCACTGATGCAGTGTTTTCTGCCTCGAAATGATTTTCTAAAAAACACTATTACACTGACAAATGAATTTGTCGGAAGTCCGGATGAAATCAGGCAGCTGCTGCTTAATTCCGGATACATTCAGGTTGATGTGGTTGAAGAGCTGGGAGAGTTTAGTACCCATGGAGGAATACTGGACGTTTTTCCATTAAACCTGGAAAAACCGGTGCGAATAGAATTTTCTGAAAATTCCAAGGTACAGTTCCTCAAACCTTTTGATATTCAAACTCAGCACACAGATCAAACTGAATTGGGTTCATTAAAAATTCTCCCTGCAGGTGAAATACTGTTTAACCAGGAAAATATCGATTTTGCACGCCAAAGCTTGCCAGAATACCGCAAAGAATGTACTCCGGAAGTCTTATTGCGATTAAGACAAAGTCTGCAAAAAAAAGAAGGGTTCCCCGGAATTGAATCTCTTTCCCCTTTATTCTATCCAGAACTGGAAACATTATTTGATTATTTCCCCGATGAATTCCTATTGATAGTTAATGAAGAAAAAAATGTAAATAAGCGTGCTGACAGTTTTTACCAGGAAGTCTTTACGGAGTACGAAATCAGTGGTCAGCAAAACAAGCTTACTCTCTCTCCGGAATCATTATTTTTAACTCACAGAGAACTGCAGACTCAGCTTAATAAGCATGTCAGCCTGGTTTTGAATTCAATGAATATTAATAACACTGCAGCACGTACGGTACACCAGCTTCAGTTTGTAGATAACAAATCCCTGCGTCATCAATTCGAAAGTGCGAAAGCAACTTCCGCAGCAGGCTACATGGTACAGCTGCTTCAAAAATGGCAAAGCTCCGGAACACCGGTCTTGCTGAGTGCGAAAAACCAAACGCATGCAGATGGTTTTCAGCAGCTGCTGGACGATTTAGGCGTGGAAAGCACTTCAGCGGGAGATCAACTGACCGCAAACAGGTGTCCATGGCTTGAGTGGCTTGAGAAAAATGATACTGATAACACATCTGACTCGATCCCGATTTTAACAGGAAAAGTTTCTTCAGGATTCAGAAAACTTGATTCAAATGGGAAAGCTCTTTTCGTTTTACTGACTGAGGAAGAAGTTTTCGGTGAAAAAACGAGGAATCGCCGTTTACAGCGTGCCCAAGTTCACCAGACTGCAGGAAACCTTGATGATCTAAGGGAAGGAGATCATGTGGTTCACCTGGACTACGGAATCGGGCTCTACAATGGTTTGCAGAAAATTTCCGCGGGAGGCAAGCAAAATGAGTTCATGCAGCTGGTTTTCGCTCGTGATGAAAAAGTTTATGTGCCTGTAGATAAAATCCATCTTGTGCAGAAATATGTGAATGCGGATGGAACAACTCCTAAATTGAGCAAACTGGGAGAAAGAGCCTGGAAAAAAACTCGCAGCAAGGTTGCGAAAACTGTGGAGAACATTGCCGAAGAACTGGCAGATATTTATGCTGAACGTAAAGCCCGCAAGGGTTTTGCCTTTGCAGCGGATGATCTGGAAATGCAGAAATTTGAACTGCGCTTTGAGTTTGAAGAAACACGGGATCAGCTGGATGTGATCAGTTCTGTCAAGGCAGATATGGAAAAGAAGATGCCAATGGACAGGCTCGTTTGCGGAGATGTTGGTTTTGGAAAAACTGAGATTGCCATGCGTGCCGCCTTCAAGGCTGTTCAGCAGGAAAAGCAGGTCGCGATTCTTGTTCCTACCACAATTCTCGCACAGCAGCACTTTGAGACTTTCAGCAGACGTTTTGAAGACACTCCTTTTATAATAGAAGCTATCAGCCGTTTTCGCACAGCTGCGGAACAGAAAAAAATTATAAAACGTTTGCATGAAGGTAAAATCGATGTGCTTATTGGAACACACCGTATGCTCTCAACAGAGGTAAAATTCAGGGAGTTGGGATTGCTTGTTGTTGATGAAGAACATCGTTTCGGGGTCAGACACAAGGAAAAGATAAAACGCTTCAGGGCCTCAGTTGATGTCCTCACACTTTCGGCTACTCCAATTCCGCGCACACTGCACATGTCATTGATGGGGATACGGGATCTTAGCCTGGTAAACACTCCGCCTGCAGACCGCAGGGCAGTTCGGACCAGATTGCTGCCTGCCAATGATTATATTATACAGGAAGCAGTCAGCCGGGAAATACGCCGGGGCGGCCAGGTTTATATAGTTCACAACCGTATTGATACTATTTATGAATATGGACGCTATCTTGACAGTATCCTTCCGAATGTGAGGATTGTAATCGGGCATGGTCAAATGAGGGAAGAAAAACTGGAAAAAGTAATGATGGAATTTATTGAGGGAGAATTTGATGTTTTACTCTCTACTACAATTATTGAGTCCGGTCTTGATATCACGAATGCCAATACAATCATAATTAACAACGCACATACTTTTGGACTGTCTCAACTCTATCAGCTGCGGGGAAGAGTTGGACGCAGCAATGTGCAGGCTTATGCCTATTTGCTGGTTCCACCAGATTTGATCTTAAGCGGAGTCGCAAATGAACGACTGAATGTTCTGCAGGACCTGAACGACCTTGGAGCGGGATTTAAAGTTGCTTCCAGGGACTTGGAAATTAGAGGAGCCGGCAATTTGCTGGGATCAGAGCAGTCTGGGCAAATAGCCAGTGTGGGGCTGGAGCTTTACACCCAAATGGTGGATAGAGCCGTCAAAAAGCTGCGACAATCTGAATCAGGATTATCAGTGGAAGACATCCAGGTTAAGCTGAACCAGATTGATCAGCTGATTCCGGAATCCTACATAAGCAGTACCAGCCAGCGCCTGTCCCTGTATAAAGCGGTTGGGACTCTGCCCACGAAGGAAGACCTGTGGGAATTCCGCACCGGTATCGAAGACCGGTTCGGAATGCTTCCGGAACCGGTGCTTAATATATTCAGGCACGCTGAAATTAGACTGTGGGGACAACTTCATGGTGTGGAAAAGATAGAACATGAACGCAACCGTTTGAGACTGCAGATTAAAGATACTGCTAAACTCGATCATGCCAAACTTGTTGAATGGCTATGTGATGACCAGACAACTCTGAAATATATACCTGAAAATACACTGGATTTAAATGATGTTCCACCAGATATGCCTGCAATACTCAGCAGATTGAAACAGATGGAACAGGTTTTTAAAGTTAACAGCTGATGGCTTTCTCAAAAAAAGAAAACATGAACCCTGAAGAATGGTTGAAGGAAGAAGCATCCCTGCAGCTGGAAAAGATCATTGATGCACTGAATGCCGCTCACACCATGCCTTTTCACTGTGCCTGGCTTGAAAGGGATTTGGGCAAAAATTACATGGAAATGCTGAAAGGAATGGAGTCCCTGCTGCTGATGATCTGGAGCCAATTGAACAGCAGCAGCATTTCAAAAATCGAGCATCAGGTAATGGTATGGTATGGACGACAGAAACGCTCACAAAAAAACATTTTAAGCGGCTATTACCGTCTTCAGGAATATTTGACTGAGTGGGCCAGTTCACCTGAAGCGCAGTCATATGGTCTTTCAGGCAAATGGAGTGACTACCTGCTGTTCGTGATGGCCGTTGAAACAAACCTTTTGACTAAGGCGTCATCAGGAATAATTTCCTTGCCTGCTAGGAACCGTGAAACAATCGCGACCCTGTTTTTAAGCAAAATGCAGATGATTTACACTGCTGAGCCCCATCAGCTCTGCACCGATTTTTTCACCTGGCTCTCACCCTTTACTCAGGAAAGTGTTTCCCTTCCGGTCTTTGAAGATGATGATTTGAGGCAAACAAAATTTGCCGCCTTTAATGTATTTCGAAAAGAACTGACCAAATCTGATCAGTGGCCATCACTTTGTGGAATGTACCTGGATGTACTTGATGAAATTGCTGGAAAAAGGAACGAACAGCAAGAGGAGGAAAAGACTTAAGCGGAGTACACAGGAGGCCATCGTAAAAATCTTGTCGTCCTTGTCAATTTTTTCCTTCCTTGGAAAACGGTGACCTCCTGTGCGGTTCCTTCATAAGAACCTGCATGTATGCAATTATCCCACCAATTTGCCATTTTTTACTCAGCTGTTTAAATAACGGCTGTAAACATCCATAAAACACTGCATTTCCGGCATCATCCTCAGGCTCATGCGGAACGTGTGGGCTATCGGCGGCCTCATCGGCCTTACAAGAATTTTATTCTCCATCAGAAACTTGCAGGCTTGCTGGACATCAGGAGGTTCTACTAACATGAAATTTGCCTTGCTGGAAAAATATTTCACCTGCTTTTCGTCAAAATACTTTTCTATCGCCGGTTTGCATTCATCCATCAGGTGCCTCACCATTTTTTGCCAGTGTTCCGGGTGATTCAGCTGCTCGTGTGCCGCTAATACCGCCACAACATTCACATCGTATGGACCGCGTATTTTCTGAAGCTCAAGAATGAAGCCCGGACTTGCCATCACGTAACCCAAACGCAGGCTCGCTAAAGCAAGCGCTTTGGAAAAAGTACGGATGACAATCAAATTTGGGTAGCTGGACAAAAGCGATACGCAGGTTTCGCCGGTAAATTCGTAATATGCTTCATCAACAAGCACCGGAATGTCCGGAAATGATTTAAGCAAATCCTCAATTTGCTCCAGTGATACTGGCGTGCCTGTGGGATTATTTGGGTTGATTATCACAATCAAGCGTGTTTTTGTGTTTACAGATTCTTTTAATTCCTGGTGCGGTAAATCAAAATCTGCTGGGAATTGCGGCCCACACAATTTACATCCAAGCGTACCCGCAATCTGGTTGTACATCTGAAATCCAGGCTGCACCATTGCCGCTTCTTCTCCGTTTTCCAGAAGGCATCTCATTATGATGTCAATTGCCTGGTCTGAACCGTTTGTCAGCAGCAGGTTTTCGGCTGGGACACCGGAATAATTTCCGAGTTTCTCAAGGAAATCACCATATATGGGATAAACGTGAACATGCGAGTTAAGGAATTCTGAAATTTTTTGTATTACTCCCGGAGGAGGCGGCAGGGGAGATTCGTTGAAATCCATCAGCAGGAATGCTTCCGGATCGCGGTTTTCAAGAGGAGGTTTGTAGGGACTCATCCGGGATATTGCTTCCCGGACCTCTATTGAATGCTTCATTTGCGGAGCTGACACTTGCTATCACTCTCCGATTGAAAACATCAGTTCCAGATCATGTCGAGAAAAAGTGTTGAAGGCAATCAGGGTTTCGGTGGCTGTTATGCCTTCCAGCTCCGAGAATTTTCCCGTGATTGTATCAGCGATTTGTTCATTATTTTTTACTCGTATTATCGCCACTAGATCATAACGTCCCGCAACAGAATAGACCTCTGAAACTTCCTGCATATCTACCAGTTTTTGCGAAACGTCTTTAATTTGATTCCGGTCGAGATTTAAAAGTACTAGTGCTGTTACCATTATTTTCTCCTGAAAATTTTCATGTTTGCTGATAGGTTATCATATTGTAACAATGACCATAATTTTTCAAAAGCATTTTAATTCTAAGAAATTCACAATAAAAGTTGCGTGTTAGTCATACAAAATAACTTTTGAAAGCATTTGATTATATATAAGCTCAATGAGCATCAAGCCAGGTCTGGCCTTTGCCGATTTCCACCAGCAGCGGCACTTCAAGTCCTACCACGTTCTCCATTGCATGCTTAACAATTTCGCACAGTTCGTCTTCCTCCTCTTTGAGTGCATCAAAAACCAGTTCGTCATGCACTGTAAGGATCATTCTGGACTGCATTTTTTTTTCTCGCAGCAGATGTTCCACATCAATCATTGCCAGTTTGATGATTTCTGCTGCAGAACCCTGGATCGGTGTGTTTATGGCGGCACCTTCTGCCATTCTTTTCAATAGTCCTTTTGCATTTATGTCCGGCAGGTAGCGTCTTCTTCCGAATAATGTCTCTGAAAAACCTTCCTTGCGTGCCTGTTCCAGGAAGCGCTCCTGCAGTGCGTGAATAGTGCTGTATTTCTCAAAATAGCGTTCAATAAATTCTTTTGCCTCCGCTTTTGGAGTTTTGGTCACTATTGACAGCCTCTCTGCACCCATTCGATAAATAAGTCCGAAATTAACTTCTTTTGCTCTGTCGCGCATCTCACGTGTTACATCTTTTTCCGCTACGCCATATATGGTTGAAGCGGTCAGCGAGTGAATATCAAGGTTACGACGGTATGCATCCAGAAAAGTCGGGTCTTTTGAATAATGTGCCACAACTCTAAGTTCAATCTGGCTGTAATCAGCAGAAATCAGAAGCTTTTCAGTTCCGGATGCAATGAAGGCACGACGGACACGTCGTCCTTCACTGGAACGTACAGGAATATTCTGCAAATTTGGATTTTCAGATGAGAGACGCCCTGTTGCTGTTCCGGTTTGATGAAATGTTGAGTGGATGTTTCCACTGTCTGAATGGACATATCCGGGAAGCTGATCAATATATGTGTTTTTCAGTTTGTTAAGTGTACGATAATTCAGGATAGTGCGGGGCAAATCATCTTCAGCCAGTTTTTCCAATGTTTCCTCATCCGTTGACATCCGGTTGCCAAGCTTGATTTTTTTTGGTTTGATCTTGAACCGCTCATGCAGTCGAAGTTTTTCATAAAGAATATTCTGCAGTTCAATTACAGAATTTGGATTAAATTCTTCCCCTGCCAGGTCAGTTATTTTATTGCGTAATTCTGTCAGGCGTCCTTCAAATTCAAGCGCAACTTTATTCAATCCTTCAACATCCAGCTTAACCCCGGCCATTTCAAGTGCTGCCAGAGTACCGGCCAGAGGAATTTCTATGTTGCGGTATGCTCCCTCCATTCCGGTTTGCTTCAGCTGTGCTTTAAGCAGTTCATGCAGTTGAAAAACTATGGCCGCGTTTTCACAATGCCGGGTGTAACCTTCTTCATCAGATTCTTCAAACATGTTCATCTGGCTCTGCTTTGATGCATCGGCAGATTCCCTGGATTTCCTTTTCATATTCAGCTTGCGTCCCAGCAGGTAATCAAGGTCGTAGCGCCTTCCCAGCGAATCTGTCATGTGGGCAGCCAGTAAAATATCCGATTCAACTCCCTCAATCTGTATTCCCAATTTGGAAAAAAGCTGTACGGCTTTTTTAAGGTCATAGAATATTTTCGGATGCTCAGCAGACTCCAGGACTGTTTTCAGTTGCCCAATAATTTCTGCCCTTTCAGTTTCAGTGCGATCTAAATCAATATAAACTGCTTTTTCACCATCAGCACAAATTGCCAGTCCCTTTAGCCACAAATCCAGCTGATGCTCACCTTTCATTTCCAATGCAAGGGCCATCCTGTTTTTATTCGAAAATTCATTGATTAGAGTTCGTAATTGTTCTGCAGTTTCAATTACAGAGCATTCTACTTCAAGGTAGCCATGATCAGTTTCTTCTCCCGAAGAAAGCAGCTCCTGATTGTCATCCTGGGAGGATTCCCTGACTTCAGCATCTGCAGGTCCTGACTCCTGACCCGCTGAAACAGTACTCCTTTTTTTTATCAGGCGGTTCATCAGTGTTCTGAACTCAAGCTCTTCGAGCAATGCATATAATTCATCATTATTGTATAAATCTGTTTCTCCAAGATGAACATCCTCCAGCGTGACAGATAGAGGCACATGACAGTCAATAGTGGCAAGTTCCCTGGAAAGGAAGGCATTTTCATGATCAGTTTCCAGTTTTTCCTTCAGGCTTTTGCCGCTGATTCTTTCAAGATTTTCATAAACACCTTCTATGCTGCCAAATTCTGATATCAGCTTGACTGCGGTTTTTTCACCAACTCCTCTTACTCCGGGAATATTATCTGAAGAATCTCCCATCAGCCCCAGCAGCTCCACCACCTGCTCAGGAACGCAGCCGAATTTTTCCTGCACTCCGCTGATTCCTATACGCTCGTTACGGTGGTTCAGCATCACAATTTTCTCGCCGATCAACTGCATGTAATCCTTATCACTTGTCACCATCACGCCCTCTATTTCCGCTTCACGGCAAAGCCTCATCAGCGTGCCCACAATGTCGTCTGCCTCGTATCCTGGAAGAATCAAGTACGGCAGATTAAGCGCCTCCACCAGCCTTGGCAGATATGGGAGCTGCTCAACAAGATCCTCCGGCATTTTTTCACGAGTAGCTTTATATTCCGGGAATCTTTTGTGGCGGAAGGTGGGCTCCATTGAATCCGATGCAACTGCCAGATAATCCGGCTTATCTTCTTCAATTATCTTTATCAACTGCATTAAAAATGTCCTGATTCCGCTTGTGTTCAAGCCTTTTGAATTTATCAACGGAGTACGGATCATGGCAAAATACCCCCTGTAGAGAACTACCATGGAATCTACCGCGAATAGTTTGAGCATAAATAATTGTAGAATAATTGGAAAATGTTTAATCTAAACTTCAACAGCACCACAATACCGAATGTTATGCGCTGTGCAAGAAAAAATTTGCATAAAGGGTGCATCTACCAAAGCGAAATCAACCCTTAAAACCGATATTTAAATTGGTTAACAGTCAGATTTTGTCTTAATGTCAAGATTACGCTACCACATTCGCATTTTGTTTGTTGCAATTTTGTTGCTGAATCTGTGCGGATTAATCAGTCTGCAGGCCCAAACAGGTGAGTTGCGGCGTCCCTTTCAGGCTGTTCGCAACCTGGGTATGGGAAACACGGGCATTGCACTGAGTTTTGACGAAAATGCCCTTTTTTACAATCCGGCCGGATTGGTAGGAGTTGATGCCATTCTTGTAGGATTCCCGTTTTTATTAGAGATTTCAGAAGATTCAGCAAACATGTACAACGAAATTAGAAATCTTGGCAGTAACCCAAAAACCGAAGAGGTTGTTGAATTACTGATGGGCAAGCGTGTTCATTTTCGTACTTTAACTAATATCAACGTGATTATGCCCTTTGGTGAATTGGTAACGCTTGGCGGGGCAAGAGGTTTAGAATTTCAGCTTGATTTAGGAGTCAGGAATCCTGTTGCAATTGAAATTGATTTTGGCCTGCGCCTGGACCAAATCACCAACCTTGGATTTGGCCTTCCTTTGGCTCGCGGCCGCTGGCTTTTTGGCGCCAGTGTAGAAGAAGTTCAACGCTGTGATATCCCTCTGACACCTGCCACCATCGGTACTATTTTAACAAATTCTAAACTAGGCGATGTTTTCGGCACCTGTGAACTTACTAACCTCAAAAAGGCTCAGACTTTTAATTTCGGATTTCAAAGACGCCTTGAATCAGCCTCTGCATTGAAAATGACCTGGGGCTTCACTGCAAACAATGTCGGTGGCCTTAAATTCAACCGTTCAGATAATGAAACCTCTCCTGCAGACCAAGAACCGGAATACAGCACCGGACTTTCATGGCAGCCTGACTGGGGTCCGTTTAGATGGCTCTTTGCCCTAGACCTGCGTGATTTGACAATGAAGCATGCAGATGACACTTACTGCCAGACAAAGAAGGACACAAGCTGCATTATTAAAAGGCTGCACTTTGGAACTGAACTGGGATTTTTCCCAATAGATTCTGGAGCAAGCACGTTTTCGGTAAGAGCAGGATTTAATCAGGGTTATTTCACTCACGGATTTGAATTTAATCCATTCATATTTGCCCGCGGACTAAACCTTCAGTATGCCGTTTACAAAACGGAAACCGGCAATAAGCTTGGTGATCGTCCTGATAAACGAAAAGTATTTCAGGTTAATTTCGGATTTTGAGTATGAGTACACAGGAGCTGAAAGTATTTAATTCTCTGAAAAAGATTATTTTATGGAGTGTCTATTCCGGAATTCTTATTGCTCTCAGCGGATGCGGTGACTTGGTGGAAGAAACCGATACAGACGCATGTAATAAGGCCATTGATGAAAGGGACTACGATACTGCGACCTCCACTTGCACATCAAGAAAAGATAAAGCTACCGCGTGGATGGGCAAAGCAGGCTACGATATTGTGAACCTGATAAAGGCATCCTCATCAGCCCCCAGCCAACATACCGCTCCATCCGGAGTAGAACTTGGTACAGATGATATTACAGGAGCTTCAATACTGAATATTCTGCAATTGAGCACAGATGTCTATGATAATGATACAATACGGGCAACCAAAATCAAAGACTCAAAAAATTTCCTTGATAACGCGTCCAGACTTTTGCATAAACATCTACACGACAACAGTTCACCTTTAAGCATGGATGAAATTCTTCTTGACACTTACGCCATAGCATTTGCAATGCAGTTAAATCAGATTATTCTTTATGACAATGGCACTACTGGCGATAACATGACCCCAAGTGGTACTTTTGATGATTTAGAAAATCTGACATGCACAAATGTTAGTGGAGATAATGGAACTGAGGCAAAAGAAAAACTCAAAGCGATGGATGGTCATCTATGGTCTTCCGAAATGGTTGGAGTGCAATGCCGTAGTATCAAAAATGCAATGAAGGGACTACAATGGGATTCAGATAATTTTTCAGATCTTACAGATAATTTATCCAATCGGGGAAATAATGGTGGTCTTCTACCCACTGCAATTCGTAAAACAGTTTGTGATCCAATTGAATCTCTATCAGATTATATTCTTAAACTTGCAGATAACATCGACAAAATAGGTGAGAAACTGAGTCTTTCCGGTGACAACACAAAGGCAATCACAAATGCACAATCATCCACAGACAATTTAACGAAAGCTGTTGGTTGCAAAGAATAGCAGTTTTACAGTTCCCCTATTTTTTGCTTCCTGAAAAATATATGTCAAAGTCAAAAACTCCATCTTCACCATCTCTGAAAGACTGGGAAAAACAGGCATCTGCTGAATTGCAGGGGAAATCCAGCTCTTCAGTTAACTGGAAAACCCTTGAAGACATTGAAATAAAACCGCTCTACACCTCTGAAGACCTGGAAAAGCTGGGTTACTCAGAAACACTCCCCGGTTTTTCTCCGTTCACCAGAGGACCTCGTGCCACAATGTATTCCGGAAAACCCTGGACAATCCGGCAGTACGCTGGATTTTCCACCGCGGAAGAATCAAACAAATTTTACAGGGAAAACCTTGCAGCAGGTCAAAAGGGTTTAAGTGTGGCTTTTGATCTTGCTACACATCGAGGCTATGATTCTGATCATCAGCGTGTGCTTGGAGATGTTGGAAAAGCAGGGGTAGCGATTGATTCGGTTGAGGACATGAAGATCCTGTTCGACCAGATTCCACTTGATCAAATGTCTGTTTCCATGACCATGAATGGCGCGGTACTCCCGATATTAGCCTCTTATGTAGTTGCGGCTGAAGAGCAGGGGGTGAAACAGGAACAGCTCAGCGGTACCATCCAGAACGATATCTTGAAGGAGGTCATGGTACGCAACACTTACATTTATCCTCCATCACCAT
>ERZ651768.992-NODE-992-length-21054-cov-6.381608_pt1 | contig 21054 bp, 15 predicted proteins | sample MGYA00514754_ERZ651768 | MGnify/ENA metagenome assembly ERZ651768
CGCTTCCAAGGCGAACTCATAAGCTTCTATAAGATCATTTATTGCCATCTTCAAAACCGAAAAACTGTATCCGTTGATATACTTTTTTAAGTCGGACTCCAGTTCTTCTTTTTGACTGCGAAGAATGTTTGTGGTTTCAATTGACTCTTCCAAGGATCTGATTCGCAATGCCAACTGCCTTATTGCATCTGATGTGTCAGCTAGATTTCCGCCTGTTTCACTCTCGCATACAGGTGGAAGATTTAATAAAATCTCCTGTTCGTCGATTTCGGGATCCTGGAATTCACTGAGCTCCGCCTGAGAGTCATTATGATGAGTGCTGGTTGGCGTCGTCAACATCCTATATATTTTGTACAAGATTGAGAAAAATACGACCGCAAAAAGGGCTATGCATAACACGGTAACCAATAACAGTCCGACGCCTATACTCCCTGCCTCAGATTCGCTGGAGGGGGTGCCCGGATCATTTTTGATAGGCTCCAGATTACTGGAACTAACTGTACCAAGCTTATCCTCATCACCGGCGAGCAGGGTTTCTGTCCTATCTGTTGCACCGCCTTCGATTCCCGATTGTAAACAGGAAACGCTTAAGGTCACCAAAGTAACAATGGAGAGGAATAAAAAGATTTTACTTCTCAAAATGACTGCCTTTAACATGCCTACTTTAAGACTGAGTATTTAGAGGTGCAACTATATCGGCCTTGTTGTGAGGAGTCCAATAAACATTAATATTTATTATTAAGACCAACTAGATTAAATTCCTCGCGTTTGCCGAATCAAAGCTCAAACAACATGGTTTCCGGCCCACTGGTGCAGTGGCTTAACATACGGCCCTGTCAAGGCTGAGATCGCCAGTTCGAATTTGGTCTGGGTCGCCATCTCAACCTCTTGTTGCCACTAAAAATGGTGGTCACAAACTCTTGAGGAGGTGACGAATATCATCGCCCTTTCGGGTCTGCGCCTTTCAACACCTACCAATTTTGCCTAATATGTTAATACCATCGCTAAGAACTAATTCTTCTTGGCTGTTCCGAAAAGGGAAGCCAAAGCGGCCATCAGAGTTAATCCAATACAAACCAAGAAAGTATTTCGTAATCCCGTTGTGAAGGCGCTCAATATGGATAGGTCACTCGCCTCGGTTATCACTGATAGAGTTGGAGGGTGCCCCAATGACCCCATGGTCCCTGTAACAACCGCTGTCGATACTGCGATGCCGACAACATTTCCAGAGTTTCTGACTAAATTTGTAAATGATGCTATGACTCCATAACTAGTAGGAGAAACTACACTCAATATAGAACTATTGTTGGAGGGCCAAAATGTTCCTGAACCAAGTGTTTGAACAACCATTCCCGCTAGAACTATTATGAGAGATTCTTTCGTATCGAGATTAAGCAGTATTACTAACCCAATGGCAGCCACCAGCATTCCACCCACATTAAATATGCGCCAGCCGTATCTATCAGAAAGCCGACCGCTTACGGGCCCTGCTATGACCATACAAAGTGCGCTGGGGACGATTATCCATCCAATCGCCGATGGGCTAAACCCGAGAACGAATTGAAGATAGAATGGGATAAGAAACCTTACGGGTTGAGTTCCCAAAAACGATAACCAGCTTGCTAAAACTCCAGCGGTAAAGAGGCCGGTGCCGAACAGTCTGAGATCCAACATTGGGGATTCAACATACAATTCCCACCAAATGAAAAACCCTGCTGATGCCAAAAAAATTCCGAATGCCGTAATCACAGACAATGAATCCCAGCCATAACGTGATCCAAGAGTCATTGCCAGTAGTAGCGAAATCAATGTGGCTGCAGAAAAGGTAGCACCTAACCAGTCGAAGTGATCATTTGCACCGTCCCCTCCCCCACTACGCGCAGTATCCAAAATAATCATAGCCGCTATTAAGGACACTACCCCTAAGCCAGCAGTCACGTATAGCACCGACTCCCAACCAAGGTAATCGACCAAAAAGCCTCCTATAGCCGGTCCAACAACCGCCCCCATTCCAACCACACTCATCGTCAGGCCAAGGGCTTTTCCTCTATCTCTGTCACCGAAAGCAGATATTACCATTGCCATTGAGGTACCTTGAGTCATTGCCGAACCAACACCTTGAAGTATTTTGGCACCTATCAATAATTCAATGTTGAGAGACATTGCTGCAAGGAATCCTCCCGTTGTAAATACTATGAATCCAAGCAAATATATTTTTTTTCTTCCCAGAATGTCAGAAAGGCGTCCCATAGGTAATAACAGTGCGGCGATGGTCAATCCATATCCGATGATAATCCATTGAGTGGTTGGCAAATCGGTATTGAAGTGGTCAGCAATCGAAGGAAGTGCTACATTCATGCTGCCGTGGTCAAATACTGAACTAAACAACCCGACGGAGACAGCAAAAAGAACCCACCATTTATAGTTAACGTGATTTCCAAGGCGATTTCTCTTAACAAAATTGCTTATCATTCGGGGGGTACTCCAAAATTACTCTGCGCATGGTACAGCATTGGGTCTTAGAATCTAACGACTTACTGGTCCCTTTACACGGGGTTTCTATTTCCATAATCAGTCCTGGTCCGAATTAGTGTTGGTTTGTTTCTGCCGACATTTTGCCGACCAAATTCCTGACACCGGCTGATACCCAATAAATCGCTTATAACTGTTGATCAAAGACCGTTGAAATTTGATCAACCGGTCACTTTCAAGATCGATAGTGAAATTGATGAGCTGGCGAAGCTGAATAATCTTTAAATGAGATATTATAGGTTCTAGACGTAAGGTGAATGATTGGACGATAAAACGATATGATTACTGAACTAAATGCGAAGGATAGAAAATGGGTTGATTCCACTCTAGGTTCGATGACTATCGAAGAGTGTATCGCTCAAATGCTTGTACCTCACCATCCTTTCGAAAATCCCCAAACGCACTTTGAATCTGTAACTAATGCAACAGCAGATGACTGGTTACGGTTACTAGATAAAATTCCGCTTGGAGGTATATGCATCAGGAAACCTCCATCTGATGAATTAAAACTAGAATTGGAAAAAATTCAGAATCACTCTCAAATTCCCGTGATAGTTGGATCAAACATAGAACTTGGGAGTTCGAGTCCGGCCCGCATAATGAACGAAAACACTCCTGGGACAGAGGTATTGGATTACGCATCATATTCACCTTCCATGATGGCGTTTGCCGCTGCCAACGACCCAGATTTAACCTATGAAACTTGTCGTTTTATTGCGGAACAGAGGAGGTCCTATGGATACCATTGGACCTTCAATCCGGTTGCAGACCTGAATTTAAATTTCAGGAACCCTATTACCAACATAAGATCTCTGGGGGACGATACTGAAACAGTTTTGACACATGCCGCTGCCTTTATACGAGGATTCCAAGATGGTGGAGTCATGGCAGCCACCGCGAAGCATTTTCCGGGCGATGGTACAGATGAAAGAGATCAACATCTACTCACCACTTCAAATCATCTCAACTTAAATGACTGGTACCAGACATACGGTCTTGTCTGGAAAACTGTTATCGATTCAGGGGTAAGTGCAATTATGTGTGGGCATATTGCATTTCCTGCCTACGAACAACAGATTCCAGATTCAAACCATACCCTACCTGCCACTCTCAGCAAAAACCTCCAAGTGAAATTATTGAGAGAAGAGCTGGGTTTTCAAGGGGTAGTTATTTCTGATGCCAGTCCGATGACCGGTCTGACTAGCAGAGTAAAAGCATCTGATAGAGCGATAGAGAACATACTTGCAGGGACAGATATGTGTCTGCTTCCCGAAACAATAAAAGATTATGGTTTCATAAAAAATGCAGTACATGAAGGACGTATTTCTGAAGAAATTATTAGAGATGCCACCAAAAGAATACTGGAACTTAAAGCACGTTTGACTCTTCACAAAGACCCGTTTTCAGCAAGCCCTGCTCAATCAAGTCAAGGCAATGCTAAGAGGACAATTAATACAGTGTCTGATAAAAGTATCACATTATTACGGAGAGGCAACCCCGAACCAAGAAAGCTCAAAGGTGACGAAAATGTACTTTTTGTAAATGTTTTCTCAAAAGGTCCATTTTCGAATTCCAATTTGGAACCTCTGGCTAATTCATTCAGAAACGAAGGCTGTTCAGTAGAGTTATTGGAAAATCCCACTGATATGGAACTAAGAGAAAACTTACCTAATTTTCATTCTGTCTTCGTAAACGTTTGTCATGTGCCTATGAGTGGAAGCTTCGATCAGATCGGAGCAGGATTTGGACAAACTCTCTGGCGGATAGCCCACATGTTTCATGACAATGTCGCTTACACTTGTTTCGGTACTCCATATGTCTTAGCTGAGCTTCCTCACGTCCCTAACATGCTCCTCTCATACGGCGCTTCTGTACCTGCACAAGAGGCAGTAGCAAAAGTATATTTGGGAAAACTCGAGCCAAAAGGTATGCTTCCGGTAAAAGAGCCAGATATTTCTTGGCAAAATATCCTCCGTTAAATATAAAAACCTAAGCGATGTTAAGGGATTAAGAGACCCCCCAGTAATTATCCCTGTAAGATTCAAACCTCTTAACGTAACGGCATCACTGACTCTGTTAGACTGCCCCCACAACTTCAGGAGAACCAACAAAATGGCTACGGGCTTTTTATGGCACGAAAAATATATGTGGCACGACACCGGGAGCGGAGCTGCCGCAAATATCGAACCTGACGAACACTTTGAAAATCCAGATACAAAGAGGCGGATGAAAAACCTCCTCGATCTGTCCGGCCTGACCGATGAACTTGTTCGACTCGACCCTCGCATGGCCACCGAAGACGAATTACGGCGCTTCCACACAGATGATTACATCAACCGGATTCGAGAACTGAGCGATGCTTTCGGCGGATCAGCCGGACCAAATACACCGTTTGGAAAAGGGTCATACGAGATTGCCAAGCTAGCTGCTGGAGGCACGATCGTGGCCACAGAAGCGGTGCTCAGTGGGCAAGTCGACAACGCATATGCCCTTGTTCGTCCCCCTGGACATCATGCTGAGCGTGACTTGGGAAGAGGCTTCTGCATATTCGGAAACGTGGCGTTAGCTGCCATGCATGCCCGGGAAATTTGGCAGGTCGAACGGATAGCAACTATAGATTGGGACGTTCATCACGGTAACGGAACCCAGCAGGCGTTTTACGATGATCCAAACGTGCTGACAATTTCCATTCATCAGGACGGGCTGTTTCCGGCAGACTCGGGTAAGGTTAATGAGCGAGGAATCAAGGAGGGAGAAAACTTCAATATCAACATTCCTCTGCCCGCGGGCTCTGGGCGCGGTGCCTACTCAGCAGCAATAGAACGGATCGTGACACCAGCTGTGAAGTCTTTTCAACCTGAGCTAATACTTGTACCCTGCGGATTCGACGCCAGCGTTTATGACCCATTGGGGCGAATGTTATTGACAGCTGAATCCTATCGAGAACTTACCAAATTGCTTCTGGCTCTTGCTAACGATACCTGTGACGGCAAAATTGTGTTCTCTCACGAAGGCGGCTATTCGAAGAGATATGTGCCATTCTGTGGTCTTGCCACGATCGAAGCACTCAGCGGGATACGTACTGAAATAACTGACCTCGGAGGCCGTGACGATTTACCCGGACAGGAATTGGCACCTCATCAAGAAGTCCTCATTGATGAGATTGCTCAATATGTAAGGCACGCAATATTGCATAACTCTGGACGACTCGTTTAGCGAATTAACGAGAAATAGTCAGAGCTATCACATGCCAATATATACGTACCCCATTTATCTATCTATAAATCATGAAGAGCTTTCCGGCACCATTAAGATTATCCCGATAATTTCATTGGAAGCGTTTATGATGCGGAATATGCAGTTGTCACCTGTAGATTCACGGGAAGTTCATTATTATAGACCCGGGAATCCCTCAGGTAGCTATACAGATATGGAAAGGCGAGCAAGGGTGAAATGACTTCCTCATCTGCCGATAATACCGGTGACTAGAAATTGATTCCTTAAGGTGATATAAGTCATTTAACAATAAATTGGAGGAAAAGATATGCTATTCCATGTGACCGTTGACCATTCCGCAGAGAGTTGCCCTCTTGTAACCAATTCTCCTGGAAAAAGAATGACTGCAGCCGGAGCGGAAGAAGCAGGAGTGAAACTTGTGTTTGCACTCGGTGGTAGGCCTCAGCATCGCACCGTCTATGTGGTAGATACCGACGATATAGACAAGTTATACGATTTTCTGAGCCCTGCTTTAAGCTGGGCCAAATGCGACATTATGCCCGTAAGAGAGCTGGACGTCTGATTTAAATCCTTATCACAGATTAATGTTCCAAATCTGTAGGTACTTTTGTGGGTCCTTTTTGTTTGAAATGCACCACAATTTAATGAAGTTTGTGTGAGTCCGCTGCTCGTTAAGAGTGTGGGGCTTTGAGTTCCTTTTTGGGCACCACTTTTTTTCACCTCTACCCTAGCCTTTGCGGTTCTTTTTTTAAAATACTAACCCTCTGAAATAGATCGTTTCACCTATGTATAGTCAACTATACTAATGAAGAGCGTTAGAAGACCGCACCGAGTCTACACCTGGAATCCAAAGTCGAGGAAGTAAAGGGAGAATAGTGTGAATAATTCTTACGATGTGGTTATCGTCGGTGGTGGTGTAATGGGGTGCTCGATTCAACATAATCTTGCTGATAGAGGTATGAATCGCAGCTTTTTGGTTGAGAAGAATGTGCTTGGATCAGGTTCTACTTCCAGATCTCAAGCTATATTGCGGATGCACTACTCTAACCCTGAGACGGCCCTGATGGCATGGGAAAGTCTAAAAGTGTTCCGTAATTTTGAGGAAATTACAGGTACTTCTTCTGGTTTCACAGAGACAGGTTATTTGCTCGCAGTACCAGAACACTACCGTAAGCCGATGTTGGAGAATTTGAAAATGCAACAACAACTAGGCATAGATGTTGATGAAGTGGATTTCAAATTTGTACAAGATCTGGGTCTTAACGCATATCCGGATGAAGGAGAGGCGTATTGTTGGGAACCTTTATCCGGGTTTGCTGATCCATACAGCGTCACAGTCGGTTATGCCAATCAATCTAGGAAATTAGGTTGCGAAATAGATATCGGAAATGAAGTAACAGCTATAAAGATCGATCATGGCAGGGTCCTGGGGGTTAAGACTTCCACGGGGGATGTGAATTCGGATAGGGTCGTCATTGCGGCGGGGCCTTGGTCGGGTGCATTGCTAAATGAGCTCGGACTGGATTTTGGAATCAAAACCGTCAGGCATCAAGTGTTTTTGCTTGACAGAGGAGACAAAGTGGTTGGCTGGCCACCAATTATTGGCGATGTAGCTCTAGGTTTCTCAGCTCGACCCGACATTGGAAATGTCATTATGGTAGGAGTTGGAGAAGATGAAGTAGTTGGCCCTTGTGAATATAACCAGTCAGTCGATACAGAGATGCTGATTAAGATTCAGTCAGACATAGCGAGGAGGATTCCCGGTGTATTAGATGCAACTTTCGTAGGGGGTTGGTCTGGTCTTTTTACTGTAACACCTGACTGGCATCCTATCTTGAGTAAGATTGATGGGATTGAAGGATTGTATGTGGCTGTTGGTTTTAGTGGCCATGGTTTTAAGCTTTCGCCAATGGTGGGACAAGTGATGGGCGACATAATTCTTGGTCAAACATCAAAATCTATTGATGTATCATCTCTGGGCGCGGATCGTTTTAAGGATGGGCGACCTATGAAGTCTCGATACGATATGCAAGTGTTGGCCTGATTTATATCTAGAAATACAGATAATTACTAAGCCTCCTTGCTATTGGTAATTATTTGATTTTACGATTACTTAAATTAATAGCAGCATTATTTTTGTCTTATTCGTGTATTTGTGATTGGCTATTTCCTGAAAAATTTATGCTTTTATATGGCATTGGTGTACTATCCAACTTCAAGGGAAGGTGGATTTATGCAGTCACAAAATCCGAGCATGTTTGATGTTCAAAGCGTGGATTTATCATTGGGCAAAGATATTTCAAGATGAAATTCAGCAACTTTTTGTTTCCCGAAAGCCGTGCAAAGGAGAATGATTTTACGATAATTGATGACGCCCTAAAAGAGGCGCGACTCTGCGACGAGCTAGGCTACGACGCTGTCTGGCTTGCTGAACACCATTTCGATGGGGGCTGTGCTTACGTGGAACCGTGCACATTCGCAGCAGCCATTGCTGCACAAACCAGTCAAATTAAGATAGGTTTCGCAGTCGCCCAAATGGCCATCCACCATCCGGTCCGTCTTGCTGAGGAAGTAGCATTGATAGACAACATAAGCCAGGGAAGGATGCTGCTAGGTGTTGGCAGAGGAACGGCTTTCAACTTCTATGAATACAGAGGTTTTGGCATAGACCCTGCAGAGGCCCAGGAGCGATTTCTGGAATCCGAGGAAATTCTGTTCAAGATCTGGACAAGTAATAACTACAAACACGAGGGCAAATACTGGAATTTTTCCCTTCCGGAGTTGCGGCCGGGTGTCTACCAAAAGCCGTACCCACCAATAATACGGGCTTGCTCTAGTATTGACTCTACCCTGGAAATGGCGAGAGCCGGTCGACCCTTCATGATGAACATCCAAGACGATGAAACAACTATCGACAGGTTCAGCCAATTTCGAAACGTGATGGCGGAGTCTGGATACGATGAGGAAAGAATAGAACAAACCGTCGAAAATTCCTGGGTGTGGAGAAATATTTTTGTCGCAGAGACTGATGTAGAAGCAGAGAAGGTAGGTGCTGCTGCATTTACCTCGATGAGAGAGTATCTCAACGGAAATCGCCATAAACTCAACACCGCCGAGGAGATGACTCGTGTGACTGCCGGTCCGGCTGCTGCCAGGAACGACCTTGATCGAGGCATGATATATGGATCACCTGCCACGGTTGCTGAAAAGCTTAAGCCTCTTCAGAAGGCCAATATTGGCGGAGTCATCATCCACTTCCGCCTTGGGCCTATGACATGGGAAGACGTAGAAAATAGCCTAACACTGTTTGCTGAGAAGGTGGTTCCTGAATTTAAAAACGGCTCAGGTAATTAAGCAACGGAAGTAACCGTTAGTGGCATCGTAAGTAGTTTTCCGGCATTATGGACGACATCGTCAACACCCATGCTTCGAAGACCGTACCACATTGTGGCCTGATTTGACGTGATCACCGGCTTGCCCAGGTCCTGTTCCAGTCGTTCGATAATGTCCGAAGTTGCAAGGTTCGTACATGATATGAACATACCTTCTGCATCAGGTCGGTCCGCTGCCTTCGCCATTTCGTAAGTGTCGCCCTGGGGAATCAACGGGATGTTGTAGCTATTGCCTTCAAGGAAGCTTTCCAGGCTGACGGGGTTGAACCCCAGGTCTGCAAAGAATGCCATCTCTTTTTCGTTAACCGCTTGAGGGTATGGCGTAACAACGGCCACGTCCTTCACACCCATTGTACGTAGTGCCTCTGAGACTGCAGTGGAGGTTGTTGAAGCCGGCACTCCCGATTCCTTTGAGATCCTGTCGGATATCTTCTTGTCATAGCCGCCGGTTTCCAGGGAACTGCCGCTGGTGCAGGCGTACATTACGAAATGTGGTTTTGCGAAGGCCAGGCGATGACAATCGTCGTCAAGATACTTATCCATATCTCGCAGGTCCTCTTCACTCATTACGGCTCGCTGTCGCCACATGCGTTGAGTGTGAATCGTGACGCCTTTCGGAGCCCACTCGTTGAATTCCGGCTCCACCGTGATGTTTACCGGAGGTATCAATGCCCCGAACCTGTTCCACTCTTTCGTCATTGCCTGTCGCTCCTTTAACGTTGTCTTAGCTGCTCAGTCGCTTCAAAGTTTATTTCCCATGTTATCCCATCTGAATTCCTTTCGACGACGACACTATATTCTCTCCTAACGTATTCCGGTGAAAGCTTCTCGTTGACGACGTCCTCCAGTATGTTGTTGACGTCCCTATCTAGGGGGTCTCCCCAACCGGCAGCCCCTGCCGTAATGTGATGAAAAACGTTTCCCCGTTGCATCTGGAAGAGCCCCTTGCTGGGCAATGTTTCCAGGTCACCGTCATTTCTATTCATCTGACTGATCGAGGGTTTGCCGGATTGCCCTCCATGAAGGCCGTAGGGTAGATATTTCTGTCTGTCCGATCGTAATTGCAGGTCCGCCTCATCCGCCAGCAATCGGTAATGGCGCTGGAAAGCCAAACCTCCTCGGAATTTTCCCGCCCCGCATCTATCCGGCACAAACCCGTAGCAGTCAATCATCACGGGTTGCTCCGCCTCAATTACTTCAATTGGAGTGTTGGAGTAGTTGCTATGAGGCAGTGAGGCGCCATCAATACCATCCCTATCTGGCCCGCCACCCCAGGATACATACATAAATTCTAGGAAGAGGAAGGGTCGCCTATCAGCAAAATATCCGGCAATAGTCACACCGGTGTCCAGGCCCACGCCACACGCGAATATTTTGTCCGGAAGCATCTTCGCGAATGCTCCAAACAGGGTTTCGGTGATTCGCATGGCAGCCAGACCGCGCGCAGCCACAGGCGCAGGCAACTGCGGGTTGACGAAGGAACCTTCAGGGGCAACGATGTTGATCGGCCTGAAGAATCCTGCATTGTTGGGTATGTCCACACCCAGCACAGATTTTACGCAGGCGTACGTAATTGAACTGGTGTAAGAAAGAGTAGAATTAATAGCCCCTTTTACCTGCGGTGATGTGCCCGTGTAATCGGCGGTTATTGTGTCTCCCGCTTTTTTTATTCTTACTCGAATCGGCACGGGATCGTTAGTGAATCCATCGTTGTCAATGTGATCAGCGAATTCCCATTGTCCGTCCTGAAGGCGTGAAATAGCCTGGCGGGTCAGCTCCTCCGTATAGTCCAATAGGTGATCAAAGAGGGTCTCCAGTCGGTCCAGCCCATATTGTCGGCCTAGATCCTGAAAGCCTCTCTCCCCAAGCTCGCAGGCCGAAATCTGGGCACGAAAATCTCCTGCAACCTTATCTGGGACGCGTACATTTTTGTCGATGATGCGAAAGAGAGTTTCATTAGGCTCCCCGGCATCGTAGAGCTTCAGCGGTGGTATTCTCAGGCCTTCCTGATAGATCTCCGTAGAGTTGGAAGCGTTGCCGCCTGCAACCCTGCCGCCCACATCCGTGTGATGAACGATGGCGCATGAAAACCCTATGAGTTTTCTTTCGAGAAATACAGGCTTGAACAAGTAAATATCCGGCAGGTGGGTGCCGCCTTCGTAAGGGTCGTTGAGGATGTAAATATCGCCTTCTTGGTACTGCCCTTTGTAGCGCTCAATAACAGCGCCGGCAGCGCTGGGTATCGCGCACATGTGGCGAGGCTGACATAGCCCCTGGGCTACGACGTCTCCTTTGACGTTTACCAGTGAAGTCGAGAAATCCATGCTGTCCTTAGCCACAGATGATCGTGCGGTTCTAACGATAGTGAGGGCCATCTGGTCTGCGACAGATTCGGCAGCATTTTTCAAAAGCTCTAATTCGATTGAAAAGGACATTCCATCTGTAGACATGCTATTTCAGCGTCCCCTCTCAATAATCACGTTGCCCCAATCATCCGTGTGGGCTTTTGCCCCCGGAGGAATCACAGTTGTTGCATCATACTCCTCCATAATAATAGGACCTTCCATCGGCTTTTCAGCCAGTTTGGCACGCCCTACGATCGTCGTCTCAATCCATCCTTCAGAAGGGCCGAAATATGCCTGCCTCGATTTCTGCGCCGTTAGTCTATCGGATAACGCCAAATGGTCGGGCATACGCGGTTCGTTTGGCAGTCCCCGGGCAGAAAGACGGATATTCACCAGTTGTACCTGCTCCTCCGAGCGGTATCCGAATGTCCTCAAATGCTCGCTGTGGAACGACTCCACCAAATCATTTATGTCTCCAGAAGTTAGCGCTTCCGACGGGATGCCTACTAGCAGCTCATATTGCTGACCGTGATATCTCATGTCGGCTTGCCATAGGAGTTTTACCTGATCTTCGGTGAACCCCTCTTCATCCAACATGGCCAGCGCATCCTGTCTCATACCTTGCATAGTGTTATTTACTTCGCTTGGATCGATCCCATCCGGAACGTCGCGCCACAGAGTCTGGACGTACTGGTGCTCGACGTCGGTGAAAAGTAGGCCTAGGGCACTGAACAGCCCAGGAGCAGGAGGGATGACTACTTGCGTAATGTCGAGATCGGCGGCAATTGACAGCGCGTGGGCCGGGCCACCACCACCAAAAGCGTACATGACAAATTCAGCGGGGTTTCTTCCTCTTTCGCTTGTTACGGCGCGGACGGCACGAATCATCCGAGAGTTGGCCACTAGATAAGCGCCGTATGCCGCTTCCGTCAGATCCATCTTGAGTGGACCCGCAATATGTTTTTCGATGGCAATCTTGGCAGCCTTCGGGTCAATACTTAACTCACCTCCGACCAGCTGCTCTGGGTTCAGGTAGCCGAGAGCCAAATTCGCATCCGTGATGGTGGCCAGGTCACCACCCGCTCCATAGCAGGCAGGCCCGGGATCGGCACCTGCGCTTTGAGGACCAACCTGCAACACCCCACCATCATCTATCCAGAGAATACTTCCACCGCCAGCACCGACCTCAGCGATGCCGATGGATGGCACTCTAAGCATATATCCACCGCCACGCAGAAGGTGGTGCCCCATGTGGAGTTCGCCGCCAACCTCATACTCCGAGCTGTAATCGGCACCTCCATCTTGAATGGTTCCGGCCTTGGCGGTAGTCCCCCCCATATCGAAGGATATGATTTCCTTGTGACCTAATTTTCGCCCCAAATGCAAACAGCCCATCACTCCAGCTGCCGGGCCTGATTCGACCATGAAAATGGGCTTTTCACGGGAAGTAGCCGCACTCATCGTGCCGCCGCTGGATTGCATAATCTGCAACGGAGCATCCACGCCCATTTCCTGCAGCTTTTTTTCCATGGAGCTGATGTAAGTGTCTACGATCGGACGTACATAGGCATTCACTACTGTGGTTGAAGTTCGTTCGTATTCACGCATCTCCGGCAGGACTTCGTGGGAGATGCTCAGAGACATATCCGGGTTCGATTCCCGAATAATTTCAGCCACACGTGTCTCGTGGTTTCCATTTGCGAACGAATTAATTAGGCATATCGCTATGGAGTTGATTCCTCTTTGAGCTAGAAATTCAACTGCTTCGTGGACGCTTTTCTCATCAAGCTCTCTGAAGACATCTCCTTCGGTGGTGAGTCGTTCATCAACCTCGCGACGGAGTTCTCTTGGGACTAGAGGCACAGGCTTACGCCACGTGAGGTCGTACAATCTAGGCGTTCTAAGACGCCCTATCTCCAGAATATCCCTAAATCCCTTTGTTGTAATTAGTCCCGTCCTTGCGCCTTTCTTCTCAATAAGTGCATTGGTTACTATTGTGGTGCCGTGAATGACCTCTCGAACGTTTTTGCCGGAAGCATCTGCTCCCTCAAGAAGTAAGGTCAGACCTTCCGATATTGCTTCGCCGAAATCATGAGGAGTCGAACGAAGCTTCTTTCTTACGAGTTGCCCATCTTTCAATCCGACGACGTCGGTAAAAGTACCACCTACGTCGATGCCTATTCGATATTCCGTCATATTGCTTTGCTACCGCCCGATCAATCCTTCCTAGATGAGGCACCGATTATATCAGGATGCAGGAACCATCCTACATAAAGGCGCTACATTGTCCATGGTTCGCATTGAGGAGATTGCTACGTGATATCCCTTCAGGTATACCCCATTTATCTACCCTCGCTGTAGTAGTACTAACTTATCAATAAGGGTGAGTGAGAGGAATTCTAATTCAGCCACTCGTGAACTTTATGTATTTTTTCGTTTGAAAAACGGTTCCATCATTATTTTAGGCTCATCACTTTTATACGCGTCAGAGAACGCGTCAATACCTGAGTGGATACCGTCTTCTAAAGGAAGTATTTCCCACTGACGAATCAATTCTTTTTGTGATCGGACCGCAATAGGACCTGAATTTGCGATCGCGTCTGCGATTCGAAATGATTCTTGTTTCAACTGCTCTGGCGTCACTAAACCCTCAAGAAATCCCCAGTCATAGGCTGTTCGGGCATCAATATTTTCCCCAGTTAAGACCAGGTAATTGGCCCTTCCCCAACCGACTAGACGGGGCAACAGGGCAGCTTCGATCACAGAAGGAACGCCAACTTTTACTTCTGGCATACCAAAAATTGCTGTGTTTGAGGCTATTCTGAGATCACAGGCCGCTGCCAGTTCCATGCCGGCGCCTAAGGCATATCCACTAATTTCTGCAATCACTGGAACTGGGAAGTTTCTAATTTTTGTGAAAAGGTCATGCAATGAGCTAATAAAGGTTCTCGCAGTCTCAGTGTTCAGATTGCTCAGCTCGACAATATCTGCGCCGCCCACGAACGCCTTTTGTCCAGCTCCCGCAAGAATGACAGCCCTGACAGTTGGGTCATCGACAATCGCATCGAAACAGCGTGACAATTCATGTATACCTTCCGAATTTAATGCGTTTAGTTTCCCTTCACGGTCGTAAGTGATAGTGACGAATTGGCCAGTTCCCGACAACGTATTTTCTGAATGGACTTGCACCACAGTACCTTCTCGCATCATGCAATTACTTTGAACCGTCCGACTCAAGCAATGGAGTTATATAGCTAATCAATAACTAGATGACATAAGTCTATTATAAAGGTGCCTCCCCACTCCAACTGGTTCGTTTCTGACGACATCTTGCCGAACCAATTGCCAATACGGGCTGATAGGGCTGACACCAGACAGAAAATGTGGATCCTGAAACGATATTGGTAAGAGTGCAAAGAGAGAGATCTCGCCTGTGGCAGAATCAAACAGAGGTTACAGTGAAGGGAGGACACTTTATTTAGGAAATATCTCTACATGGGATCGGACAGGATATAAGGGATTTTCTTCATAAGGCAGCTTGAACTCTTAAATTAACTCCCCGATTTCATTACGGAATCAACAACAGCCTTATTCAATAGATTTTTTTGGACTTCCTTTGAAACATCTGTGTTTTGCTGTCCTCTTTTATGAGTAATTTAAGTCCGATAGAATTGTAACCATATGCATTTCCACGTCACAACAAAGTGATGGCAGAAAAAATATAAATTTAAAACCGGGGTATACATTTGTGAGCAAGCCGATCCTATTCATGGGCTTAGCTGACTTCTTAGTCAGATCGGCTTATCAAATGGGAAAGACACCCCTTCTACCTATCTTCGCAGCCTCCCTCGGAGCAGGTGACTCGTTCGTGGGGCTGATAATTTCGGTTTCTACCCTGACAGGCATGATTTTCAAGCCTGTAATAGGTTTTCTATCTGATACGTGGGGACGAAAATCCTGGTTGCTTGTTGGCACTGCCTTTTTTACCTTCATGCCATTTGTTTATTCATTCGTCGATTCTACTCAAACTCTCTTCGCTGTTAGGCTCATTCATGGTTTTGCGACAGCTGTATATGGGCCTGTCTCCCTAGCATATGTTGCTGAACGTGCAGGGGGCAAAAAAGGTGAGCTGCTCGGGTGGTTTGGAATAGCCAAAACGTCCGGATATGTAATTGGGCCATTATCTGCCGGTTTGCTATTAATGTATTTGAATCCTAAAGAAGTGTTTACAATAATTGGACTTCTAAGCTCTGCAGCATTTCTCCCGGTCTTACTTCTACCCGAGAATAAACTTTCGACCCAAAATCCCAAAGTTTTTTCGCTACCTAAGAAATTTCTATCAGCCATCCGATCTGGGGCTGGTAGTTCAGTTGTTTGGATATCAGGAAGTCTGGAAGGATGGGTGTATATGACCGTCTACGCTGTTAAGGCATTTTTACCAATTTATGGCATTGCAGAAGGTTTTAACGTTCTACAAGTGGGGATATTTTTTGCCGTGCAAGAACTAGTTCATGCAATGATGAACCCTTTAGGAGGCAGGCTGGGAGACAAGATCGGATATCTATTGACCGTAGTGGCAGGGATGGTTGTTATTGCAGGTGCGATATCTTATATACCCTCAGCGAAGCACCTGGTTACCCTCTTGGCGACGGCCTCAGTAATTGGCTTGGCCCAGGCGTTAATATTTCCTTCAACATTAGCCATGATAAGTATTCGCTTCACCGGACAAGGCATCGCAACGGGAATGGCAATTAGCGGCTCTCTTAAGAATGCGGGAAAGGTAGCCGGCCCTATAATTGCCGGTCTGCTCATCACAATGTTTGATTACGAGGTGACGCTAAGGGGAATGGGATTGCTCCTTGCATCATCAGCGTTGGTTTTATTGGTTTCACTCAGACTAGGATATGATCCAACCAGGACCCGGATGTAGTTTGAACCCGGATCCTGATAACTGCGGTCTACTGTGGTCTTACCACTACTGCCGGTATTCCCAGTTCTTGTACGAGGTTGTCAAAGTCCTTTACATCTTCATCAATTGTGTCTTGCAAAGTGACAAGGTGAGGTTCGATCTCATCCGAAACTGCTTGAAATACTTCATAGGATTGTTTGGTTGGGGCAAAGTCCCCGGCGGAAACTACACTGGTAATTTCGGACAGCTTGCTATTCAGCCTGGTAGGCAGGTTTAGTCGGTCCCTAGCCCCTAGGTATTCAGTCTGGATCAATTCACCCTCTATCGCAGATAACTTTCCCGTTATATTTTTTGCAGCTTCAGTTACCAATGTTTCCGATGAATGGCCAATCGCTCGCTGTGTCCACTCATTTATCTGAGAACAAACACTCCTAATCCGATTAATCGAATCGTGTGTTTCAGATAACCTATCTCTGATTGACAAAAGTAAGTTGAATTGGTCCTCAAGTTCCTTCTGGCTGGCTTCCACTCTCGGGTCCTTTATGATCTCAAAAGTCTTTGACTTCTCAGTACCGGAACACTTCAATACGACTGTATATCTTCCTGGAGGCGCTATGGGACCAGAAACGACTCGGTCTTCAGTGGTTTTATCTCCCGGTACCTTATTTGCTGGTGGATATCTCATGTCCCAGATGAATCGGTTCATACCAATATTTGAAGCCACAGAAAGTTGGTCACCTTCCTCTTCTGAACTACTGTTAGCTGTAACTCCATTAGAGTATGTGACTATCACATTTCCAGACTGGTCAAGGAAGGTTAATGACAATTCCTCGCGTATTTCTTTGGGCAGAAAATAGTTGATAAGGACCCCCGGCGGTGGATTCTGTCCCGCATCAAGGAATGAGCGTTCCACCTCACCATACGTATTCTTAACCTCTGTGTATGTGACTGCGGCTCCGAGTGAGAGCTGGTAATTCTTTCCATCAACTGCTTTAGGATTCCTGAGAGGGGCAGCTATTCGGATGGTGTTCCTTGGTTGAAGGATATGTGGAGAATCAATCCCTTCTATTTCAGGGATCTGCCTGAGTTGTGTAAGATCATCGAGTATCCAGAATGACCTTCCATGGGTTGCCACGATCATGTCGTCTTCTTTTATCGCTATGTCGTAGATGGGAACGACGGGCAAGGAACTCTTCCCGACACTCCCGTTGCCCTTCAATTCCGTCCAACGGATTCCGTCGTCAAATGAGACGTAAAGTGTGGTTTCTGTCCCCGCATATAGCATTCCGGTCTTGACGGGATCCTCCCGAATGCATCTAGTGAAATCATCTCCCGGTAGGTTTCCGTTAATGGCCTTCCATTGCTCACCGTAATCCTCTGTCTTAAAGAGCATCGGTGAATTATCACCTAGTTTGTATCGGGTCGCAGCCATATATGCTGTGCCAGCTGAATGTGGTGACGGTTCTATCATGCTGATCAGGGACCACTCAGGCAATTCTGCGGGGGTGATGTCTTGCCATGAATCCCCCTCGTCTTTGGATACGTGAACCAACCCATCATCCGAACCCGCCCAGAAAACTCCCTTTTCAACAGGCGATTCTGCGAATGAGAATATGGTTGAATAGGTTTCTGCCCCCGAGGTGTCGAGTGTTACAGGCCCTCCCGATGGCCTTAACTTTTCCTCATCGTGTCGTGTGAGATCGGGGCTAATTGGAGTCCAATTACTTCCTTGATCCAGAGACCTAAATACAAGGTTGCCGGCTGTGTACAACACAGTTGAGTCGTGAGGGGAAAATGAAATCGGATAGGTCCATTGGAACCTGTACTTCATCTTGTCTGCGCCATATCCAATATTTACTTCCGGCCAGACAGTTATTATTCTCACCTGACCGGTGTTGTGATCGTATCGGAGCATATTCCCGCCACCGCCCGGGGAGCTTCCAACTGCTCCTGATATAACAATATCGGGGTTGTTGGGATCGACCGCGATATATCCGCTTTCAGAGCTACCTACAAAATAACAGTCTCCCCACGGTATCGCCCCTTTGCCGGTTTGTGAGGGGACGCTGATAGCAGAATTGTCTTGCTGAGTACCATAGACTCTATATGGATGTCTATTATCCGTGGTGAGATGATAAAACTGAGAGGTAAGCTGATTGTAGATGCTTGAGAACGATTCTCCACCGTTGAAAGAAACGCAGGCACCCCCGTCGTTTCCCTCGATCAATCGATCCGAATTGTTGGGATCAATCCAGAGATCATGATTGTCGCCGTGTGGGGTCCCAACGACTGAGAAACTTTTACCGCCGTCAATAGATTTGTGGCACTGGTAGTTCATAACCCAAACTACTTCAGGGTCCTGTGGATCGGGCACAATATGTTGGTAATACCAAGGACGACCTTGGAGGTCTCTATCATCATTCACCAATTCCCACGTTTCACCGTAATCGTCTGAACGGTAAATACCACAATCCTCGGATTCGACTGTTGCCCACACCCGTCCCGACTTTGCGGGAGAAGCAGCCACTCCGATGCGACCTTTAATACCCTCAGGGAAGCCCTGATTGGAAGAGACTTCAGCCCACGTGTCACCTCCGTCCGTTGATCGGTAGAGACCGCTTTCGTTGCCTCCGCTGCTCATATTCCAAAAACTTCTTCTAGCCTCCCAGATCGCAGCGTAAAGAATTCTTGGATTCGATGTATCCAACGAAAGGTCTGCGGCTCCCGCGTCTTGACCTTTGTGCAGGATATGTTCCCAACTCTCGCCCCCATCTGTAGATCGAAATATCCCGCGCTCTTCGTTTGGCTTAAATGCATTTCCAAGAGCAGCGACGTACACAAGATCTGGATTAGCTGGATGTATTCTCACGCGAGAAATGTGTCGAGTATCTTTTAACCCCAAATGTTTCCAAGTGTGCCCAGCGTCAGTGCTTTTATAGACACCATCACCGTGGGTTACGTCCAACCTTATACAGGCCTCACCGGTGCCTGCATATACCACATTACTATCCGAGTCAGCGACGGCTAGAGCACCTACTGAGGCGGTGTTAAAAAACCCATCTGAAACATTTTTCCAATAGGTACCGGCATCGGTGGTCTTCCAGACCCCACCGGCACAGGCCCCAAAATAGAAGACCGCGTCAGAAGATGGATCTCCCGCTACAGCAACAACGCGTCCGCCTCTTGGCGGACCAATACATCGCCAGGCAACCGCGGACAACTCTTGGTTCGTTGTTTCAATGCTGGAGGAATTAGACATTTTTGATTTCTCCTTTGAGTAACTTTGAGTAATATACAACGTTGTCAGGATGAGGCAAAATTTCCACTTAGATCATTTTGTGATGAAGAATCCGTCAGGTCTACTATTGCGGAGACGCTCTTTTAGAAATGGCGAGAAAGGTAGGTCGTTATTTAAGACATCGCTGTTGGTAGGAATGCTGTATGTTTTACATAAGGTTCTCACTCGGTTCCCATCTATAGCTAAGTGTTAAGTGCTTAGTCTTTCTATAGAGTGTGAGACCATTCCTCGCGAAGTAGACCGTAATGAATCTCATCCTGGCGCACTCCCTCTACCAAGATGTGCTGTCTCAAATGTGCCTCCTTTTTCATCCCTAGTTTCTCCATAACCCTCAAGGAGGGCGTGTTGCGGAGGTCAGTCCTCGCAAAGATTTTTTCAAGCCCAAGATCCCGAAATCCCCAGTCAATGATCGTTCTCGCAGATTCTGGTATTAAACCTTTACCCCAATGCTCTCTAGCTAAGGAGTAAGCAAGTTCCCCAACCATATTTAATGTGTCGATCTGAAGACCAACTCCGCCGATCACCTGGCCATCCAAAAGAACTGAAAAACGTGGTTCTGTCTCCCATGGCGCCAGAACTTTACGTGCAACGAATTCCTCACCGAAACGATGGGTATACGGCTTCGGATCTGGAGTCCATCGCCCCCATTCTTCATCTTGGCTGTACGTAAGAATTTGCTGAAAGTCATCTAGGGAAATTGGGCGGAGTAAAAGTCGTTCCGTATGTAAGTGAATCCCCTCAGATATCATCTTCGTCCCCTTTGTATATCTCCCGTGTTTTCAGAATGTTTCTTTAGATTCAATCCTAATCATCTTAAATGCTCCAGAATAATCGATGACAGGATGTGATACATCTACTTCAATGGGTAATATTGCAAATTGAAAGCCGTATTCCTTGCTCAATTTCACCCAATCTTGGTCAATTATTACTGTAAGGTCGTAACCATACTTCACATAAATGTCCTGCCGCCACCCTTCCATTCAAGGATTCCTTCATCTCTGAATGGGAAAAACTTCTCGACCGTTAGGATAGATCGCTTAACAACAAGTCGCCAAAGCCCCCAAATAATGTGGGTCAGAAAGGCAGAATTGTCTGGAGTTATTTTCTTGGCAGCTAGGGGTAAATTGACGAGATCCACACGATCTCAGGCTGGTTTACTGCTCACCTCGCCAAGGCTCGCATGCTTTCTACCTGAGTTCCATGTGCAGTAAGTTATGAAGTCAATAAGGTCTTGTTTGGTTTGTTCAAGGAGGGTGTTGGATTATTGCGGCAGACTGACACAAGATAAAGATACGTAGTCACTATAACGAATTTCCTTCTGAAATTAGGGGCTTGAAAAAC
>ERZ651768.993-NODE-993-length-21036-cov-4.033733_pt1 | contig 21036 bp, 17 predicted proteins | sample MGYA00514754_ERZ651768 | MGnify/ENA metagenome assembly ERZ651768
CGTGGGTCAGGCTTTCGCAAACCTGTTGAACCAGATACTTCGTTATATTTGAAATACTTCAGAATACCGAGGGTTTTCATTATTTTAATAGAACCTACTGGCTGGTTTGCTGCGAGTCCTAAAAGAAAATTTTCATTCCAAAGTTTTCTTATAAGTTCGAGGATGCCCTCCCTAAGCTCGAATCCCCCTCGAGCATCATTGCGATGAGTCACTGTTTGCAACAATTCCGATTCCACGGCACTGACCAGTTTCTGGGAACCTTTAGAAATTTTCCAGATGATTGCCTGGTAAGGGTTTGGGGCAAATACATCAATCGCCCAACGGTTCGCATCAGCGTACTCATCAACAGAAATATCAACTCCACGCTTTCGGAATGATGACATGATTTGGTCATCGATCATTCGGTCCATGATCACACATGTATCTAGTGGGCCGCCCACGTCGAAAAGGATGGCTTTGATAGTTGGGCTCATAGGTGTCTCAATGTCAGAGCAAGTACTTTTTAGCTACTTTTGCAATGTAGGTATAGCTTGGGTTTACAAACTGGGTGACCCGTGCTTCTAGGCACTGGGACAAGAACATGTATGCTTCACCCTTGCTCATTTCGTAACTTGCTTCGAGCCACAAGATCATTTCTGACAAGGCGATTCTGAAAGCGTCTTCTGCGGGTTTTTCACATGCTGTTGTCATTATGTATTCATCATTTTCAATGCGAGGCCACGTCATTTCGCTCGGCGTGTCACTCAATTCCACTTTGATAGTAGCCGTGCCACCGGTTTCAATTCCGCCACCGCCACATATCTCTCCGTCTCCTTGCCTGGCGTGCATATCTCCAATGTGTAATAGCGCACCGTCGTGGTGAATGGGGATACTCAGCCGAGCACCGGTGGTGACTTCTTGAATATCAAAATTTCCTCCCCATTCGCCAGCCCAACCGTTATGTCGGGCTTCACGGCTGGGCGCAACCCCCACAACGCCGAGCATCGGCTCGACAGGAAACCGAAGTTTGTCGTTCCATATGATCTGGTTGTTTTCAATACGACAGATCCTGAATTGTGGACCTATGTTCGAGGCCCCAAGATAACCGGGCATAGCACCGGTTGAACCGCTATACCGTGTCCAGCCGACAGGATGCACCTTTATATCTTTGATATGGACAGTTAGCAGATCCCCCGGCTTGGCACCCTCGACGTATATACAACCAGACGATGCATTACCCTTATCTATTGGCTGGTTATCGGAGCGGTACTGGTTATATAGGCCACGAACCTCTTCAGGCACTAGATTTGCATCTGGCCCGCGATTCATTTGTGTTTCCACTTGGAACCATTCACCTGATCTGACTTGCATTGTCACGGCATTATTGGCTGAGTGTTCATAGTAAAGCGTTTTTGTAGTAGCTTTTTTCATTGCATCTTCTTTATGTCTGTAAGACAGAGGTGACGATTCCCGAGTTTAGCTTTTGGGCAGATTATCGCAGTTATGCATTTCATATTTACTCTGATTGATATGTTGTTTTTCGTTACTTCTATGATGGTTACATATGTGATTGTTTCGGTGTGCTCAATCTAAATGCAACAGCTACTATGAGCACTAGAAATATATCTGGAGTGGAGCGCTGTTATCGATTTTGAAAGATATGCTGGTTCGTTCGGGAAAATCGGGTCTGTAATAAGGCACACATCACTTGTGCCTTCAACAATGGATTTGGCTTGGGAAATGGCCCGTGGAGATGCGCCTGATGGCAGTGTGGTTATCGCCGACGAGCAATCGGCTGGGCGTGGTCGTCACAAACGGTCTTGGGTTTCAGGAGGCGCTGAAGATATCTTATGTTCAATTGTGCTTAAGCCGCGGTTATCACTGGTGCCTGAGTTGCTGATGATAGCGGCCCTGGCATGTGTTGACGTCGCTGAAACTTATGGACTGACTGCTGGAGTTAAGTGGCCTAACGATGTGCAAATCAATGGGAGAAAACTTGCTGGGGTTATAGCTGAGTCCATAACCGGAGCTGGATCAGATAATGGCACAGTTCCATCTTCAATCTCCCGGAGTGACTCTGAGCCCGCAGGGGTTATTGCTGTTATTGGTATTGGATTGAACGTGAATCTCAATCCAATGGATCACGCCGAAATCCATAGTAGATCGACAAGCCTAAGTGTTGAACTTGATCGGACTGTTGACCGTGCTGAAGTGTTCCACACATTAATACGTTGTGTTGATAGACACTATTCCTATATTTTGTCAGGAGGCACTGTGTTGCCGGCCTGGCGTGAGAAACTGACGACATTAGGTCGAGAAGTGACTGTTGCTAATGGCAAACCTGGATCTTTGGTTGAATTGAATGGCCTGGCAATGGATGTCGATTCAACTGGCAGACTGCTAGTCAGAGATGAGAATCAAAGGGATTGGCCAGTATCTTCGGGTGAAGTTACGGTCCGTGAAATAAAATGATCCAAGGTGCCGATAAGTCGCAAAAATCTGTCAAGATATCTGTGAGGCTTCAGCCTAAAGCATCCAGGGAAGAACTACGAGTTTGGGATGAGGGCGGTGTATTGCGGGTGCGTGTGAAAGAAGCACCCGTTGATGGAGCTGCTAATGCTGCATTAGTCAGGTTGGTGGCGAAACACTTGGGAATCTCTAGAGGTGCAATTTCAATAATCCATGGAGCGACAGGACGTAACAAGATCCTAAAAGTCGAAGGTCTTTCTGCTCGCCAAATTAAAAATCGCCTGTATCTCCAGTAAGCTGGCGCGAGATCCAAAACAATATCAATATCACTATCATCGGACTTATGTCTATCATTCCGATTCGAGGGATGAACCGTGCAGCGGGAACCATGATCGGGTCAGTGACTTGATAGAGGAATTGAACGATTGGGTGGCGTCGAGCGTCGGGAAACCAAGATGTTAATGCTCTAGCAATGATCAGGTATCCATAAATTCTGAGCAGCCAACCGATATATGCAAGTAGTTCATTACTCACTTACCACCAGCCAGATCTTCGCCTCGCTCGAAAGCTGTTCTGACAGCGTCGGCGATTATGCCCCTGAATCCACCGTTTTCAAGTGACGCCAGGCCGGCTGCTGTAGTTCCTCCAGGCGAGGTAACCATGTTTCTTAGCTCGGCAGGGTGTTTGCCTGATTCGCGTTGGAGAGCAGCACTGCCGAGAACTGTCTGTGATGCCAGGTCACGTGCTGTTTGAGCCGGAAGACCCAATTCTACGCCGGCATCGGTCAATGCCTCGATAAATACGAATACATATCCAGGGCCACTTCCGCTCAAGGCCGTTGCTATGTCAATGTTCTTTTCGTCATTAAACTTTATCTCGTCCCCGATTGCTCGGAGCATATCCCTAACAAAATCAAGCGTAAGTTGATCCACGTCCTCTGATGCTGTCCAAGCAGAAATACCTTTGCGGATTTGCGCAGGCGTGTTTGGCATAACTCGAATTAGCTTCTTGTGCTCAAGCTTTAAGCCAATGGTGTGCATCTTTACGCCTGCCATGATCGACATTACTGTCTGGCCTGCGGAAAGGCTGCTTTTCAATTCCGCTTGGATGGCGTCAAGTTGTTGTGGTTTGATCGAAATTACTACAATGTCGGCTCCCGATACCGCATCTTTATTGCTTGGGGTGGTTTCAACTTTGAGGTCGTTGTGAAGTGTTTCGCGTTGAATTTCAAGCGGCTCTCCGACGATGATGTCGGCATCAATGCCAGCGTCTTTCACACCCGCGATGATGGCTCTTGCCATGACCCCGCCACCAATAAATGCTAATCGCATGTTAGAAAACCATGTCTACTTTGCGCCCAGTACCCGATGATAAAATTGCATGGGCCAGATCTAGTTTGACCCATATCCAGATTATACGGTTAACCGCTTGTTGAGTCCGTTGAAAACGAGTCAGAATGTTACTGTCTGATCAGGTAGAAAGCCCTTTACGTGATGCCAGCGATGCTCCAAGTTTGAGAGCCTCAATCATACTGGTTTCATCCGCAATACCTTTCCCTGCTATATCGAACGCAGTTCCGTGATCGACCGAGGTGCGTAGAAAAGGCAGCCCGAGATTGACCGTTACAGATTCCTCCGCTCCATAAACCTTGATAGCGATATGGCCTTGATCGTGATACATCACTAAAACCACGTCATATCTGCCGTTAGCGGCTTGATTGAAAATTGTGTCTGCAGGGTGTGGCCCGGTTACGTTTAATCCTTTTTTCCTCGCGAGCGTGATAGCAGGTGATATTTCTCGTGCTTCCTCGTCGCCGATTAAACCGTTGTCGGAGGCGTGTGGATTCAGGGCGGCAACGGCTATACGGGGGTTTTCAAAACCCCAGGCATTAAATTTTTCATGCGTTAGTTGCAACGCTGTCATGATGTTTTCGGTTGTAACGTATTTGCAGGCCTCTATTAGCGATTTGTGAGTTGATAGATGCATGCATCGTAATGGTCCGCTGACTAACATTGTGGCGACGTAGTTTGATTCCGAAAGGCGCTTAAATACTTCCATATGTCCGGTGTCTTTGCTGCCGCCCATGTACCATGATTCTTTGTTAACTGGGGCGGTCACCATGCCTGCTACTTGTCCAGACATGCACATTTTCGCAGCTTCCTCAACCCATAGATGTGATGCAGATCCAGACCCAGCATCATGCTTGCCTGTAGGAAACTTGATTCCTTCCCAATCGCCGGGTGAAATGACTTCAATTAATCCTGGTTCGGCTTTGGCGTCTGTCGGAGAACTTACTCCAATCGTTGTATCTCGGGAGCCGATGTCATTCAGCGCTTTTTGCACGGATAGGACCGATCCGACCAACACAGGCTGCATCAACGTGTACATGGAGCGATTTTGGAGCGATTTGGCCACTACTTCGGGTCCAATCCCAGAGGGGTCGCCTATAGTCACTGCGAGTAGAGGTTTATCTGTCATATATTGAGGCTTAGACCGCTATTACTGGTAAGCACTGGCGGCATACTCGAAGAGGTGCTCCAAGGATGTAGTTTGTTATTTATTTTTAGCTTGTCCGGTAAACCAGAAAATGATTCAGGCCATACTTGTCTGTGGATCTGAAACTCCGATCCTCAATTCAATTATTAGAGATCGCTTGATCTGAGAGGTACTGGTTATCAGATCAACATTTGCTGTATCCACACGAGAAGCACTTGAGGCACCCCTCCACGTGTGCGACAGTCGAAGAGCATTCTGGGCATAAATCTGATGTGGAGGTTCCTATGGGGACAGTTATTTTTTGCTCTTGTCCGATCACTTGTATTGGTTGTGCAGTAGGCATTCCGAGTTCTTTTGGTGATGGGGGGTCGAACATCCCAGCCTGACTCGACTCACGATCATTTAGTTCTTCCTGAGCTGGGAGTGTAGTAGCTTCCCGGTTGATTCGATCGAGAACTGATGCGATAGCGTCTGGTACCGATCGAATCATTTCTCCTTCATCCCACGCAGGAACATCTGTGATCCCTCGTAGTTGCTCGGAAACATCCACAGGATTGATGCCCGATCGCAGAGCAAGCGAGGCCATACGAGAAACAGCCTCTGCCATCGCTGCGTCGTTGCCACCGGCTTTACCATGGGTTGCGAATACTTCGAATGGCCTATTGTCGGTTGCCATGTTGACGGTTACAAACAAATTTCCTCGACCCGTACGTACCCTTCGGGTTATTCCGTTAAGCATGGCTGGTCGTTCGGAAGGGGTGATGTACTGTGGAATTTCTTGATCGATAGCAGCACTTTCATGATCGGCTTTGGCTTTATCAGATGTCCCAGCGGTGAGCACCTCTTTCTCCCGCGACCCGGCGCGATATACCGTGATGCCTTTACAACGAGTTTCCCACGCGAGGAGGTAAGCGTCCTCAACATCTTCCACCGTTGCTTCATTTGGGAAGTTGATTGTTTTGGAGATTCCGGCGTCAGTACTCTCTTGGAACGCAGCTTGCATAAGAACATGATCACGTGGTGAAATATCGGACGCAACGTGGAATAGACGTTTTACGTCTTCGGGCACGTCATGCCGATCTTGCAGCGACCCACCATTTGACAGGTGTTCGAGCAGCTCGTCGCTGTAGAACCCACGTTCTTTGGAAATTCGTTCGAAGTTTTTATCTACGTAATAAAGAGTTTGTCCTTCAAGGATGTTTTGCTTACGAAAAGCGAGAGAGAAGATTGGTTCGATGCCACTGGATGCACCAGCGATCATAGAAATTGTTCCGGTTGGCGCAACGGTTAATCGACAGGCGTTTCTGTATGGCTTATCGCCTCGCTGTGCTGCTTCGGAGTCATGCCATGCAGGAAACGCCCCACGCTCTTCGGCTAATGCTAGTGATTCTGCATCAGCGTTGTCGCGTATGAACGCCATAAGTTTACGCCCAAGTTCGACGGCTTCTTCAGTGTCATAAGGAATACCTAACTGGACCAGCATGTCGGCGAATCCCATTAGGCCTAAGCCTAATTTACGAGTTGAATGAGTCATCGTTTCGATTGCTTTAACGGCATATTTGTTGGCATCTATCACGTTGTCGAGCATGCGTGTCGAAAGTCGAATGGTTTTGGCAAGTCGATTCCAATCGATCTGCATTACACCGTCTTTGTCTTCCACAATGAACTTCGCAACGTCAATTGAACCGAGGTTGCAAGATTCATTGGGCAGTAGGGGTTGTTCGCCACATGGGTTGGTTGCAGTGATACGGCCGAGGTGTATAACCGGGCTATTACGATTCACTTCATCCAAGAAGATCATGCCTGGTTCGCCATTCCGCCATGCCCCGTGCACGATTTTGCTGAATACTTCACGGGCGTCGATTCGATCGATTTCGACCATCTTGCTTTTTGGGTCAGAAGGATCCGAAAGTGAGCGGAGTGGGTATGTTGTCCCGTCCTTTACTGCTTGCATAAACTCATCTGATGCGCCGACGGAAATGTTGAAATTGTGAATTTCACCTTCAACCTGCTTGCAGTCGATGAATTCAAGAATATCTGGGTGGTGTATATCCATGACCGCCATATTGGCACCGTCTCGTTTGCCCCCTTGTGTCACCAGGGTGGAAACAGATGACAGGTGGCGAAGAACTCCTATGGGGCCACAGGCTTTGCCGTGAGTCGTCGCTATGCCGGCTCCCTTTGGCCTGAGTTCTGATAACGCAAAACCGGTTCCTCCCCCAAATTTTTGGACCATTGCAGCATCATGTGCTGCTCCCATGATCCCCTCCATGCTGTCGCGGAGAGGGAGTACGAAACATGCCGAGAGCGTTCCCGCACCCGTACCCGCGTTCATCATCGTGGGTGAATTTGGGAGGTACTCCAAGCTTGCCATGGCCTGAAAGAAACCTTCTTCGAGTTTGGCGACCTCGTCCGGCGTCTTTTCATACTTTAACTCCGGCGATGCCAGTGCCTTCGCAACCCTCCTGAACATGCCAACGGGAGATTCGACAATTTCACTAGCTTCGTTTTTTTGTAAATAACGCTTTTCCAAAACTACGCTGGCATTTTCTGAAATTACGGCCGGGGTAAATTCTGCTGCTCCACCGTTGTTGCTCATCGGTTTGTCCTGCGTGGTAGTCATTGATTATTAAATCTTCTTTTCTAGAGCTTAAGGATGTTTATAGTTTTGTTATGTGTCGTGTAGTTTTTACCGAATAGAGAAGTAACTATTTATGCTTCGCCATCCGTCGCCGATTTCGTTGTGCCAGCCGTGGTACATCATCTTCTATGAGCCGTAATTGGCTTTTGGTTCTATTGTTAGACTCGGGATGAGTTAATGCCTCTACTTCTTTTGTGAAGGAATCAACATCTTGGAAATCCCGATATACCGATGCGAACCTGATATAGGCAACACGGTCTAATATCTTTAGTCGTTCAACACACATTTCACCCAGTACACGAGCTTCAATTTCAGCTTTTGATAATTGGTGTAATTCGTTTTCTATATCGACAACGATTTTAGAAATGGCTCCAACTTCCAACGGACGTTTGGCACAAGCTGTCTGGAGTGATCTCGCCAGTTTGTCCCGTGAGAACGCTTCGCGCCGACCATCTCGCTTGGCGATCATAAGCGGCATAGAGTTTACTCGTTCATATGTAGTAAAACGAAGTTCGCAGCGTATGCATTCTCGCCGTCTACGCACGCCATCAGTTGATTCACGAGAATCAATCACACGGGACTCATTATTTCCGCAGAATGGGCAGTGCATGGATTGAAAGTGCCTACTATTTTTATTGTCCGCATACAACGGGGTGGGCGAACCCAAAATAACGTCCGATATCCTAGGATCTGAACGGAGTACGGATACGATATATTGAATACGACACCGAGCGGCTGCGGACACAGCCAACCACTACATTTAGTGGTGTCCATGGAGGTTACCACTACTCATGGGAGAGTTGTCAATCCCACCTGTCATACGGATTTGCCGACTTATTCGAGAAAAATGGACATATCTAGAGCGTGAAATTCATTATGAGATTATTTTTGAAACGCCAGAGATTTAAAGACGTTTTTCGTCGCGTCGGAGTTACGTAAGTTCAAGAAAACCGTTTCCCAAAAACAGGGGAACTGATTTTGGTATCCGATGTATTTTTACTGATTGGAGCATTCAAATAACATGGGGTATCCGATTTGCTTGGAGTGGCTTTTAATAATTCTCTATTGAAACTGGAAATGGTGAGGTTATTTTTATATGAAAAATTCTTGGGCTGTACGAGATGCGAATGACGAAGTTCTGGAACTCTCTGCGCAGTTGGGCGTTAATAACATTGTTGTCTATGGAGGCCCGGGCGGGAACGCACAAATAGGTTCGTCTGCTGTTCGTCATGATTACAGGAATACTTTTGATGATTACGTCGCGATTCGGAAGCGAGTAGAGTCTTACGGACTGAATTTAGTTGCTTGTGAGGGAGGGTTTCTTGCTAATCCTAGATATCATGACCTAGTTTTCGGTGGGCCTGAAAGGGACGCAGTTATTGATGGACTGGCGTCCGAGATTACAGATATGGGTCGGGCTGGTATTCCCATATTTGGTTACCACTGGATGCCCGCTTCTGTCTGGAGATCAGAGACAGTAAAAATTCGAGCAGGTACAGGCGCTACTGCCTGGGACGGTGCTTCGGAACACCAATCCGCGATCGAAGATATTTCGATAGCTGATCATTACGACGTGTCGATTGAGAACATGTGGGATTGTTTGGAATATTGGATTAAGGCAATTACACCTGTGGCCGAAACCGCAGGTATTCGATTAGGCATACACCCAGATGATCCGCCTGTCTCGGAACTGGCGCGAATTCCAAGACTTTTGGGTAGTTTTGAAGCTTTCAAAAGACTGATTTCGATTGTTGATAGTCCTAGTAATGCCATAGAGTTTTGCCAAGGAACGTTTTCTGAGATGCAAGGTGAGGATATTTATCAGATGATCGAGTATTTTACCGAGCGCCAGAAGGTGCTTTATGTCCACTTTCGGAATGTCTCAGGTACTGTTCCGAAATTCAATGAAGAATTTATTAATACTGGTTACGTAGACATGAAACGGGCAATGGAGGTGTACCACCTTGCTGGGTATGAAGGGGTTTTTATGGACGATCACTGTCCTTTAGTTGATCACGACACTGAATTCCCTGGGAACTGGGGAGGCTACCGTTCAAGGGTATTTGCCCAAGGATATATACAAGCAATGCTCGAGGCGGTTACTGGGGAACGGGTTGAATCGACAAACCCATCTTAGTGTATGAGAATGCCATTACGGATTAAGGCCCCCACAGACGGGGCCTTGGATCGCTGATTCCACAGTAGACCATTTACACGCAGGAACTATGTGGTCTTAATCGTTTCCTGACGTTTCATGAGTGGTTCGTCGTCGAGCTGATCTGTGATGTCGCAGGAACGGCGGGAGGTCTAAAGCTTCGTCATCGCTCATTATTTCTCCAAGAGCTGTTGCAGCGGCAGCTTCTTGTTCAGCAGATGCTTCAGCACTTGGGAAGCCCGTTGCGATGATGGTCATTTTGACTTCGTTTTCCATTTTGTGGTCAGTGACCATACCGAAGATTATGTTGCAGTCCGGATCAACCATATTAGACACGACTTCCGAGGCTTGCTGCACTTCCTGAAGTGTTAGATCAGTACCTCCAGTAACATTGAAGATCACTCCACGCGCGCCTTCAACGGATACTTCCAGTAATGGACTGTCGATTGCTGCTTCAGCAGCCATGATGGCTCGGTCTTCGCCGGAGCCATGTCCTATGGCCATCCAGGCAGGGCCTGCGTTCGACATGATTGTTTTAACATCCGCAAAGTCTAGGTTTATTTCACCTGGCATAAGAATCAACTCTGCGATTGATTGGACACCTTGACGGAGAACATCATCGGCCATTCGAAATGCCATGTCCATCGAAAGGCTTTCGTTCGACATTATCAGTAATCGGTCGTTCGGAATGACAATCAGAGTGTCGACAACATCTGCGAGCACTTTGATTCCTTCTTCTGCTTGTTTTTTCCTTCGCGCCCCTTCGAAATTAAAAGGTTTGGTAACTACACCGACTGTTAGTGCGCCTAATTCTTTAGCTACTTCAGCGACAACTGGTGATCCGCCTGTGCCAGTACCTCCTCCCATTCCGGCAGCAACGAATACAAGGTCAGCGCCGTTTAGTGCTGCTTTGATTTCATCACGATCTTCTTCATGGCATTCTCGACCCTTCGCTGGGTCTCCGCCAACCCCTAGTCCTCGAGCGGTTCGATCTCCTACCCGGATCCGCATAGGCACATCGGATCGTGAGAGGGCTTGAGCGTCGGTGTTCACGCTGATGTATTCCACTTCGGGAATTCGTTCACGGTACATGCGGGATACGGCGTTTGATCCACCCCCCCCGACTCCTACCACTTTTATAGCGGCTAATCCGATGTCTTCTTCGATTGTTGTCACTGTTTGGTCGACCATCACTTGTTTCTCCAGGGGACCGCCTTGCTCGGATGTTTTTGAGCTAAACGGTCGCGGATATTGGATTTTAGTCATTCAATCGAATGACATAGTTAGTTGTTGGAGTGGCTGGGTTCATTTACGTAGATCTACGCGCCAGCAATCTCCTTTTTGAGAGTTTGCTTATCTTTCGGTTTACGTTTTGAAAACCATTTATGAACTATTGACCAAGCGTTTGCCCACAGTTTTTTGGATTGTGAAAGTTTGATGCGGAGTTGTAAGGGTTTACGGCGCTCGGCGTGACTATTAGCTGGCAGGTTTCGCATACCCCATAGGGCGATACCGGCTGCAGCGGAGTATGCAGGGTCATTAGTCCCCGGTGGCATTCCATCGAGTCCCCGTGGTGTTCCTAGACGTACTTTTCTTTGGAAAATATATTTCGCTATGTTCAAAAAGCCTTCAAGCTTGGCACCACCACCGGTAAATATGATTCGATCGGACGGTACGTGTACCAAATGTGGTTCTTCTAATTTGAACTGGATCATCCGGAACAGTTCGGATGCCCGTTCTTTTAAAATCTGTCCGACCTCACGTTTGGTGATTATCAGCGGTTGATGCATCGAATGCGGATTTAGTGTGATCTCCTCCTTCATTCCTGTGAGTTCAGGAGCAGCTGTACCATGTTGGATTTTTAGTTGTTCTGCCTCATCGAAATCGATATCGAAAGCGATGCTCAAGTCGTTCGAGAACTGATATCCGCCTACCGGAATGACAGATGTGTGTATAACCGCGCCATCATGATATACAGCGATGTCCGAGGTTCCTCCTCCCACATCTACTAGGATCGCACCTTCTTCTCGTTCATCAGCTGTTAATACTGCATGTGCACTGGCTAGTGGTTCGACAACCACGGAGGAAATCCCAACACCAGCGTTCGAAATAGCGTTTTCAAGCTCACCGATTTTTGAAACTGATCCTGTAATCACGTGGCTTTCCACATGTAGTTCACCTGTGTGCATACCCAACGGATTCCGTACACCGTGGAGACCATCTAGTGCATAGCTGCGGGGGATTACGTGGAGCAATTTACGATCGTCTGCTAAATCTATGGCACTGGATGCTGCCATTGCAGATGAGAGGTCGATGTCAGTTATGACCCGCATCCCCTCAGCTCGAGGAACACTTGTCCATCGATTGCTTGATTCCACATGGCTACCAGTCAATCCGGCATACACAGTATCTACCTCGACCCCGGCATCTTCGCTGGCTGATGCTATGGATTTCACTACAGCGGATGTGACCGCTTCGGAGTCTACGACTAATCCCTTGCTCATCCCGTCACATTGCACGACACTAATTCCAGTTACCTCAACGCGATGATCTGGACGTTTTCGGGCGATGATCGTACATACTTTGGTTGTGCCTATATCTATGGCTACTCTGAAGTTGTCTTGCACCATGATGGTCTCCTATGCGGGGCGGGTGGTATGGAAAGAGAGGGATAACCGAGAAGCGAGCGTCTATCAGGAGGTTCAGCATTCATTCTTGTGTCGGTCGAAGCAGTAGATCGAGCTCGACGATAATGAGCTTCGTAGCAGATAGAGGTCAAATTGAAGACGGTGTTCATATTCGCTCCGCCACTCTTAACTTTGCACTGCGAGAACGTTGGTTTGTTTCAATCTCCGAGTCCGTTGGAGTCAAAGGGCGCCGAGAGATCATTTTTAACGTGGCGAGATGATTGCATCTACAAACGGGTGTACCAGGCGGACAGATGCAATCAGAAGCTTGTTTACGGATGAAATTTTTAACTATGCGGTCTTCTAGTGAGTGATAAGAAATCACAGCTAGGCGCCCACCTTGCCCAAGTAGCGAAACAGCTTGTTCTAGGGCGGTTTCTAATGCTGATAATTCATCATTTACGGCTATGCGAATAGCTTGGAACGTTCGAGTCGCAGGATGCATTCGTTTGCCACGTCGTGGACTCACTTTTTCGATCAACTCTGCTAACTCTAGTGAAGTGTTGATCGGGCGTTTTTGCACTATTAATCTGGCTATTCGTCTTGCGGCTCGGTCTTCACCTAGGTGGAAAATTAGATCGGCAAGTTCAGATTCTGCGTATTCGTTGACTATGTCAGCAGCGGTCAGCTGCTGATCGAAGCTGAATCGCATGTCGAGCGGGTCAGATCGACGGAAGCTGAACCCTCGTGATTCTCGATCGAGTTGAAGTGATGAAACTCCAAGATCAAATAGCACCCCGTGAACCGGCACGAATTCATATCTTAGTGCTGTAGCTCGTATATCTCGAAAGTTGGTGTTGATCGCTAGAAATGCGTCGCCATGTTCCATCAGCCGTTCGGTTGCTACGGTTATCGCTTCGGCGTCTGCGTCGAGACCTAGTACCTGCCCACCTGGCTCAACGGCGTTTAAAATTGATTTGGAGTGGCCACCCTCACCTAGCGTCCCATCGATATAGCGACCACCGGGCTGCGTTTTCAGTGCCTGCATAATTTCCGGTACCATCACCGGAGTGTGATGAAGTTCAAGCCCCATGAGAATCACTCGTCCATCTCCACTTCGGTTTGTGTGGGTAGCTGATTGATTTTTGGTGCTGATTCAGCGATTTCACTTGCTTGTGAAATTAACGATGTCCGTTCCCTTGCCCAAGTGTCAGTGGACCAAATTTCTATGAATCTGCCAGTGCCGACTATGATCACGTCTTCGCCTAACCCTGCATACTCACGGAGCTGTGACGGGACGACGATTCGCCCACTGCGGTCAAGTTTTCCTGTGAAGGCACCTGAAAATGTGAGACGAGCAAGTTTCCTTGCACTCGCCGAAGTACTCCGCTGCCGGGCTATGTCGCTGGCGGCTCGTTCCCATTCTTTCGGAGTGTAAACGACGATGCATTCATCGTACGCTCGTCCTAGGATGATGCCATTTATGAACGCAATTCTGAACCGCGCAGGAATCGCAACCCTACTTTGGGGATCGATTCGGTGTTCGTATTCTCCAGCAAAAATCATGAGGTTCTCTTGGTACACAATTTTCTTCGGGTTAGCTTGATTTATACCCTATTTAACCCAATACGCGACAAATTGTGCCATATAGCCACTTTAAAGGACAATACATTCAACACCTGCTTTTGGTGCAATTTCTAAGTTACGAACGTACTCTCTGACGTGCTAGCATCTTGAAAATTAGCGTTGTACGTTTGTAGTTTGAGTTCAGCAATTTGTACGAAAGTACGTTGGTACTCTGATGAATTTCACGTTATTCGATTGAACAGAATGGTTCGTTAAAGTTAGAGGGGATAACGCAATAGTTGCTTACGCGGTTTTAACCAGTAGTGATAAAGGGTCGACCGGCAAACGCACTGATACAAGCGGCGATGCTATTGTAGAAATGATGCAAGATGCGGGGCACGCTCTTGTTGAGCGCGTTATTTTGCCAGACGATTTCAATGATCTTTCTGAACAAATAATTACCTGGTGTGATACCGGTAAAGCGGATGTTGTTGTCACCACAGGTGGCACAGGGCTTTCTATTAGGGACGTCATGCCAGAGGTGACGAGATCTCTGATCGATTTTGAAGTACCCGGTATGGCGGAGGCTATGAGATCTGAATCATTGAACCTGACGAAGATGTCAATGATTTCCAGATCTGTAGTGGGAGTGCGTGGTTCGACTCTAATTATCAATCTCCCAGGGAGTACTGCAGGAGTTAGGGATAATCTAGTAGTTGTGCTTCCAGTGATACCTCACGCTACAGAAGTGCTTCAAGGTAGGCAATCAGGACGGCACCCCAACTGACCTTTGTTGGGAATTCCATGTTGTCAGCAACAAAATTTAATTTAAAAAGAGCTCGCAATTGAAGATGTTGTATTTGTGAGTTGAGCGTACAGACTATGGTGGTTATAACACTGTTCTATTACAAGCCCTGCCTCAGGGAACTGTTCGTTTGCAAACGATGAAGATTTCGATAATTACGTTATTTACAGACATGTTTGAAGGTCCATTTCGTACCAGTATTCTTAGTCGTGCCGTGAAATCAGGTCGGTTAGAAATTGATCTTGTGCAATTGCGTGAATTTGCAACAGACGAGCGCAAATCAGTGGATGAAGCTCCGTTTGGTGGCGGCCCTGGTATGGTGCTTAAGCCTGGACCGTTGGTTGAAGCTGTTGATTCAATCGTAAATAATGCAAAATTGGGAAAGAAACCTCACGTCATCCTTATGTCTGCCCAGGGGTTTCCGCTAACTCATCATCGCGCGCAACAACTGTCCCAGAAAGACGACCTTGTGTTGGTGTGTGGTCACTATGAGGGTGTCGATGAGCGATTTATACAACTTTGTGTGGATGAGGAGATTTCAATTGGTGATTTTGTGATGACAGGCGGCGAAATACCGGCTATGGCGCTTGTTGATTCCGTCGTTCGATTAATACCTGGAGTGCTTGGTGGTGAAGACTCTGCAAAGTATGATTCATTTGCTTCCGGGTCGGATTCGTTGCTTGAGGGCCCGGTTTATACTAGACCGGCCAATTATCAAGGCTTGCGAGTACCGGAGATATTGTTGAGCGGCGACCATTTGAAAATCAATGCATGGAAACGTACTCAAGCTCTGCTCAGAACTGAGGAACGGCGTCCCGATCTACTTAAGGATTGGCCATCGGATGAGTCATCTTAGATGTAGGCATTTGCTCCACTGTTGCAAAAAACGACTCTGATTGGTGTTGCTGGTGAGAGCTGTGACGTTGTAGAATTTGGACTTGCAGTAATACACATCGACGCCTATGGGCGTCTTTTCGCGATGAAAGAATTTATATATGGATGCCGCATCACTGATCGAGCGCAAACCGCTTGACCACATCGATGACTTCCAGCCTGGCGACACTGTCACGGTCAACCTTCGAATTGTTGAGGGAGATCGGCAGAGAGTCCAAGCTTTCCAAGGTAACGTAATATCAGGCCGACATCTTAATTCAAAGACTCCAGCTGCTGGAGATACTTTTGTAGTTAGGCGTGTGTCATATGGGGTGGGGGTTGAACGAATTGTTCCGTTTCATTCCCCCAACGTGGAATCTGTCAAAGTTACTCGTCGTGGGAAAGTTAGGCGCTCCCGACTTTACTATCTTCGTGGGCTTACAGGACGGAAAGCGCGAATTAAAGAACGGCGTTAATTTACCACCCTGCATTATGCTGGACGTGGGTTGTTTAACCTCATCCTGACTTTGGAAGAGGTTTTTTATTTCCGCTTCGTATTTTGTTTATGGTTGACCACTTCAAGTCATAGCCGATAATGGGCTAGATCCGACATACTGATCACCTGGAGTAATGAGTGCTGTTCGCCGAAGTAGCCGTTGATTTTCCTGATGAACGCGCGCGTACTTTTACCTATTCAGTTCCAGATAAGCTGAGGCTTGTTGTTGGTGATCTGGTCTGGGTGCCCTTTGGCCCTCGGACACTTCAAGGCGTGGTGTTCGAGCTTAATAAGTCTGAATTTACTGGGCTCGAGAAAATCCGCTCGGTCAACGCGCGCACTGTCGGTGGTCCGTTTATTTCACAGGACTTGATTGATGTCGCTCGCTGGGTGGCCGAATACTATCGGACAACACTTTTTTCAGCTTGCTCGTTGCTACTTCCGCCTGGAGCTTCTTCCAGATTGCGCATTTGGTTATCTTCTGGAGATGCTGACGGGAATTTTTCAAAACAGGAGCAGCAGGCATTAGATTACATTCGAAAACGCAGCCGAGCTCCTAAGTCTCGTGTGATTCGCCGATTAGGAATAGGAGGAGCGTCAATTGTCGAACGTATGATTCGACAAGGCATTATTCTTGCTCAACCTGAGTGGGATAAACCTCGTGTGTCAGCTGTCTTTACTAATCGAATTGAGCTGGCTGCGAGCGATTCAGCGATAAAGCAATTAATTGATCGGTATGCAAATGGCAGATCATATAGGCGTGCTGAATTACTTATTTGGTTCCAATCAGGAAACATTGCGCAAACTAAAGCTTCAATGAATAATCTGTTTGGCATCGCCGCGGTCAAATGGGCATTTGCTGAGCAGATTTTGCGAATTCGAAAGATCAGAAGAGATCGCGATCCTTTAGCCAATTATTTTTTTCAACAGGCATTTCCTCTTTCACCCACTGCTGCGCAAAGTAAAGCGATCGACCAGATCGTGATGCAAATTCAATTGGCCAAGCCATCAAAGAAATCCACTGAAAGAAGGTTTTTGCTGCATGGGGTAACCGGTTCAGGTAAGACCGAGGTTTACCTACAGTCGATTGAGGCTTGTATCGGAGCTGGGAAAAAGGCCATATTCCTAGTGCCAGAGATCGCATTGACTTCGCAAACTTTAGAACGAATCGCATCCCGATTTCCTGGAAAAGTTGCAGTGCTCCATTCGGGGTTGACTGTAGGGCAACGTTATGACCAGTGGTGGCGCGTTAAACATGGTGAATTCCCAATTGTTTTAGGCTCACGAGGTGCGATTTTTGCGCCTGTGGATAATCTTGGACTGGTTGTGATCGATGAAGAGCATGAATGGACTTATAAGCAGGGAGATCAAGCGCCTAGGTATCACGCTCGAGCTGTTGCTGAACGCCTTTCCGAGCAGACGGGAGCCGTTTTGGTTTTGGGTAGTGCCACTCCTGATGTTTCTAGCTATAGATCCGCGCAAGCTGGACGCTATCAATTACTCGAGCTTCCCGATCGATTAGGTTCGGAGGGTAAACAGGGAAACTCAAAATTAAGTTTATCGTTGGCGGAGACTGAAATTGTCGACATGCGTGAAGAGCGTGCTGAAGGACATTTTGACATGCTCAGTCGAAAGTTGATTGACCGTATGCGGGATGCTTTGACTGGAGGTGGGAAAGTAATTTTGTTTCTTAACCGCCGTGGTTCCGCATCTTTTATACAGTGTGTCGAATGTGGCAAAGTCCGTCAGTGTCCAAGATGCGATACCTCTCTTACTTTTCATCGTGATTTTGATAAGTCACGCGGCCGTGGAGGAAAATTGCTTTGCCACTACTGCAACTACAGGATTAGAGCCGATTCAGTGTGCCCTGACTGTGCAGGAAAACAGATGAGAAGATCATCCCCCGGAACACAGATGGCTGCGGAAGCTGTTCGCCAGTGGTTTCCTCGAACAGAGGTGATTCGTTGGGATTCAGATACCGCCAGAACGGCTCGAGATCATCACAGGATTCTGAACGATTTCGTAGAGAGTGATTCTGGTGTCCTTATCGGAACTCAAATGGTTGCGAAAGGGCTCGATATCCCTACTGTGACGTTAGTTGGTGTAATTTCCGCTGACACTGGGTTGGCTGTGCCTGATTTTCGAGCTGGGGAACGTGCCTTTCAAGTCCTTACGCAGGTGATTGGAAGAAGTGGCAGGGGGGCATGGGATGGTAGGGGCCTTATTCAAACTTTTAACCCTCAACACTATGCTGTTCAGGCAGCTACAGATCAAGATTACGAACTGTTTTACGATATTGAACTTCAAATGAGAGCTTCTCAGGCAAATCCACCCTTTACGAAAATAATCAAACTTACCCATTCTGCTGTAGACGCCGAAATAGCTAAATTTGAAGCTAAACGTATGACTGAAATGTTGGTTATCGCCCGGGAGTCTTATGGAGAAACCGGGGTTGTGGTTATTGGTCCAACTCCCGCTTACCCTTTGAAGTTGCGCAATATGTATCGCTGGCAAATCTTGATCAAGGGATCGCGTCCTGACAGACTTCTTGAATTGGTGCCACCGAGTTCGCTATGGGTTGTGGATATCGACCCAGTCACGTTGGGTTAGTCCAATCTAAGTTGTTGAATAGAATTCTATTTTCTGCTCTTCTTGAAAGGTGTAATTGTGTCAATTAGACGAATAAGGGTATTTCCTGATCCTATTCTGCGGAAGAAGTGCAGGATTGTTCGTCGTGTAGATGACAAAGTTCGCGAGTTGGCCAAGGACATGATTGAGACTATGGATGCGGCTGGCGGAGTGGGACTCGCCGCAAATCAGATAGGTGCTCTACAGCGAGTAGTTACGTTGCATTTACCTGAGGAGGAGTCAGGTCTAATTCTGGTGAATCCTGAGATCAAAGACACTCAAGGAGAGCGAGAGGTCATCGAAGGATGTCTATCGCTGCCAGGGTACGAGGGCTTGGTAAAACGATCAATGATGGTGAAGGCTAGATGGCTTGATGAGAATGGCTCAAAAATTAAAGTTACGGCTGAAAATCTATTTGCCCAAGCCCTCGAACATGAAGTGGATCACCTAAATGGGATTTTATACGTTGATCATTTGCTGGAACATGAAAAACTAGCGGCCGCAGGAACGCATGCTGCCGAAGGCCAGCCTCATATGCATGATTTAGTAGTTGAATTGCATGTGGACCATAATGACGAAGATATCCGTCCTCTGGAGGCTGACCTAGAAGTTGTTCACAGCACGATCAAATTCAGTGATCTCTATTCCCAATCATCTGTTGATCAAATGCAATATGACCTTAGGCTTGCTGGTTATGTTCCAGATTCGATTAAAAGTTTCGAACCAGGAGCAGATTCAACCTAACAGGTGTTCTGGGGATTTATACACTTGCGACTTACCTAGTGTCGTTTTGTTCCATTTGTTTAGTTTCGAACAAGGATGAAATCCGAGTTCATTTGTACAGCGAATTTAGACTACCCGAGTGGTATACTTTGACCTCGTCTGAGCCGCTTCGGTGGTTCGGCGCTGATTTAAAAGTTTTTATCGGTGCCGATGTTCTGAGCATTTCAGGATGGAATCGGGGTTTAGCTGTGGCGATACCCTCATGCGGCTAACCATCGGTGTTGAGCGTCGGAATAAATTACATATACACGCCGCCTCTGCGGCGCGTTTCGCGTAAGAGTCTGAGTTATTGAGTAGATTCAGAGGTTTGATCCTCGTAGCAATAATGGTCGTCAGTGCGGTTTTCGCTCTGGCGATCTCCGAAGTTAATATCCTAGGGTTTGTCCGAGGTGGAGATAGTCCTCTTGGCCTGACTCTTGGACTGGATCTCGAAGGGGGGACCCATCTTGTCTACAGGGCCATGCCCGAAGATGGGAGAGAACCGACTAAAGACGATATGGAAGGCTTGCGAAACATAATCGACAAGCGTGTTAACGAGTTCGGCGTTAGTGAGGCAAGTGTTCAACTGCTTGGTGGCGGTGTGGATTCGATACCGGATCGAGTTCTTGTCCAGATCCCAGGTCAAACTGGTACGGCTATTACCTTGAGTTTCGCTGCTGACACAGTTACCCCGGAAACACTTGAGGCGTTTTTTAGAAATGAACTTGGGCGGCCAGATGCTGCGGTCACTCGAAATGAAAACGGTTCTTTAACGGTCCAGCTTGACGATATTCAAGGGGAATCTGAATCGGATGAATGGCGAGACGCTATCATTGCCCAGTATCCGGTGGCGCTTCAGGTTGGATACATCTTGCCACAAACGGACTCACCCGCAGTTGGAGATGGTGATGCAGGAAAGCCTGCGCCAGATGAAGAGGTGCCGACTCTTCCAAGTCTCGAGGATGTACGGGATGCATTTGTATCGGTAGGCCGAAATGATGTTGTAATTGATACCGTCGATGGAGCAGAGGGGCTGTTCTCAATCATTATGTACGGTATGGATGTTAATACCACTGACGAAAGTGGCAGACCTGTTCTTGGTGAAGACCAACGTATTATGGCTGCACTTCGAGAAATCGGCACGATGCAGTTCGCTTCCACCCAAGGTACTCTCATGCAGTGGACACTGGGTGGGGGTGTCCAAGAAGCTAAGAACTTGATTGGTAAAACAGCCCAGCTTGAATTTCGGTATCGAGAGTGTGGCGATATCTTGGCCCCATCGGACGACATGCCTTGGCCGCCGGATGGCCTGTCTGAGGATGAGTGGTTGGTTGGGAGATGCTCTAATCCTGCATATTTCACAGAATCTGCAACTGAAATAGACGCAGCTGACCTTGATGATGCATTTCCAGATATTTCAGGAGGTGCAATTCCGAGACCGATCGTCACGCTGGTCTTTAATGAAGACGGGGGCAAAGCTTTCTTTAACGTTACAGATCGTGTTTCTCGTCAAGACGATCGACTCGCTATCTATCTTGA